>Ga0233435_1002419_pt1 | contig 15729 bp, 20 predicted proteins | sample SI_122_August201_3_FD_182735 | JGI IMG/M metagenome (GOLD analysis project Ga0233435, IMG submission 182735) | Seawater microbial communities from Saanich Inlet, British Columbia, Canada - SI_122_August2016_135_MG | ecosystem: Environmental > Aquatic > Marine > Inlet | place: Canada: British... | reverse complement strand
AAGTATCGCACCAATATTCCCTTTTGTAGTTAATTTATAATTTGGATGGGTTGATTTGTCGTCTTCAGCTTTATATTCATTTATTATAAAACCGTTATTTACAAGTGATCTTATTTGCCCTTCAATCTCTTTTTCAAAATAATTATCCGTATCGATGATAGAATTGTTTATTTTCATTGAAATTGTTTCTGCTTTCTTTAAATCTACGATCATTTTCATATCGGTTGATAAATTGTGTTCTCCCCATTTTTTTACATTTTTTTTGTATTTTTTTATAACAGATTGAGGGACTTGTCTGGTGTATATATTCGACGCTGAATCCATATAATTATAATAGGCTTCGGCGGCGTTATACGATGTGATAAATTCATATTCCTCCATTTTTTGTTTCATTTTATTATAATCCTCAATTGCGTCGATTTGCTGTGTTTTGAGATAAGATTGGCGTTTGGATGTTTCATTATACATCATACTATTTTTTAAGTATTCATTTAGGTTTGAATTATCAGTCGTATGCATATAACGGAGAACCATTGTGGGAGAGATGGATATTTTAGATTGTATTTCCTGAGAATTCCCGGTTACAATATGTCGGTACTTATCAACATCTATGAAATTTCTATTTACGAAGAAATTGTTCATATGAAACACATGTCCTACTGTATCTATTCCTCTTCTACCAGCTCTTCCTGCCATTTGGGTGTATTCGTGTGGAAATAAACACCTGTACCCGTTGTTTGTGAATTTTTTCAAACATGTAAATACAACACTTCTAGTAGGCATATTAATACCGACAGCAAAGGTTTCCGTGGCAAACAATAATCGGATATATCCCATTTTAAATAATATCTCGATCATTTCCCGGAATATTGGAGTGACGCCAGAATGATGGACGGCAATTCCTTTTTCAAGCATTTTAACCAGTGTAATGTATTCCTTTAAGTTAACATATTCTTTCCAATTGGGTATTTTATTAATCAAAATGGTTTTACATTCTTTTCGTATCAATTCTGCTTTATTTGCGTTCTCTTCAAATAATGGGATAGTTATTTTTTTGGCATATTCATAGCACTGTTTCCTTGAAAATACAAATACAATACCGGGGAGGAGATCATTATTTTTTAGGTATTTTACCATGTTATTCATAATAAAATATTTATTGGAGTTTACCTTTTTATATTGAAACAGAGCTGTATCCATTTTTTTAATATGATGGATTGCGCTGTCATTAAACACACCTTCCTTTTTTAAGACAATAGGTTTGTTTATACTGTCCTCTATTAATTGTAGTGTTTTATCTGATATTTTCTTTTTTGCATTTTCCGGTATGGTATAATACAGATTATGGATTAAAGGGACAACACGTTTGGCATTACTACATAGATATACTTCTTTTTCATTTGATTTATTAAGTAGCATACATAATTTTTCTGGGTTTTGTATTGTTGCCGATAAACCAACTATTTGACAACTGTGAGGCAATAACATAATGGATTCTTCCCATACATGTCCTCTATCTACGTCGTTAATATAATGGATTTCGTCGTAAATTACACAAGCGAGGTCATTTTTTATATCCATTTCAAAGTCGAGGGGCGAGTAACTATTTTTATCATCTTTATTTTCTTGTTGATTCATTTGAAATAGGTTGTTTTTAAGAATTTCGGTAGTCATAATTAACACATCCGCGTCTGGATTGTATTTAATATCGCCAGTTAAAATACCAAATGATATGTTGCTGTACTTATTTTGAAAATCGTTGAATTTTTCATTGCTTAACGCCTTTAACGGAGAACAATAAATAACTTTTTTACCATTTTTTACAAAATGTTGGATAGCGTTTTCTGCGGGCAGTGTTTTTCCACTTCCTGTATGAGCTGTTATCAATACATTCTTATCTTCCTTGATTCCTTTTATGGCCCATTTTTGAAAATCAGATAATTCAAATGGGTACGATGAAAATACTCCATCATAGCTACTGTCGTTAAATGTATCTACACAATTCTTAATCATTTTATTAATACTATTAATAAAATGGTTTTAATTACATTTCAATTTTATTGGTAAAAAAAATTTAATTTTAATTTTTTAGTTATAAAATTAATTATTTTGTTATTATGTTTTCTTTCAATTAAAGAACCAATGTATTTAATATCAAATAAAAATATATATTTATGACTTAGCATTCTAATTATTTTGTCTATGGTTGTAATTTTTCTTGGTGACCCTGTTTTTTTTAACCATTTTCCATTTAATTTATTTAATTTTTTTACATCGTATTTATGTGCTATTTTGTATTGTTTGCAATATCGTTCAGTAGTATCAGATAATGCCGATGCGTGGACTAAATCCGCATCAAATAATATACACTGTCCTATATTACCGTATATAGTATATGGTTGGGGAATTGTATATGATATATTATGTGATTTTTTACATAATGACAAGTGATTTCCTTTGTAAAAATAAATGATTAATGTATATGATGGGTAAGTAAGATTATTGAATGATTTTGAACTGGTTACATCCCTATGAAATGTATATATACTTGTATCTTTTATTTCATATGAATAATTTAAAAATACATAGTTGTGTGGTAATAATTTTAATATCTTTTTTTCGATAATTGGGTGTATTTTACTGTAATTATATTGTATATTTGTATCTTCATCGTTTAGATTTAACACATGTATATCATCATCATATATGTTTAATTTTTCTGACCGGGTGTGTTTTTTTTCCTGTAAATAATGTGGAAAAAGAAATAAATTAAAAAGTAGAAATATAATAATTGTATTCTTATTAAAATTCATTATATAGGTGTTGTATAAGTGTTTAATATTATTTCGCAAACATATATGGGCGATTGCGTTTATTCAATGTTTCGCCGCTTATAATAAGCAATACTAATAATATATAAATTGCAAATATGCACAATGGAAAGTAGAATATATTCATGGTTTGATGTTATGTAAAACAATAAATAATTTTTTTTCAATTTTATATATTTAAAAAATTAATATAAAGGGTTCTCCATAAATAGTTTATAATGTCAAGTGTAACTCAAGCACAAGGTAATGATTTCGACAAAACGCATGTTTATGTCGGTAGGGTGAAATGGTTTAATTCCAAAACGGGGTATGGTTTTATCACATCGTGTGATGATAAAAATAAGGACGAAGATGTATTCGTTCATCATAGTGGTGTCGCTGTAAATGAAGAACAGTATAAGTATTTGGTTCAGGGAGAATATGTAGAATTTAGATTGTCCGAAACGAATTCAAATAGTAAATATCCGTACCAAGCGTCGAGTGTTACTGGAATGTGGGGTGGAAAATTGATGTGTGAAACTAGAAACGAAATGCCTGTTCGTACTAGAGGCCAACGCAATCAAAAGTCCCAAAAATATACCGCAAAACCAGCATCTGCCGAACAATAATTCTCATAAGTTAAATTATTATATTATTTAAATTGATTTAAATAAAATAATATATAGTAGCTATAAATGGATACTAACGAATGCCACATAAAAGAGCAAACTAAAAAAGTTATTGATACAAAAGAAGAATTTTTACAGGTATTGTCACAATTGAATGGATTGAAATCATTATGTTCTTCTGTAATAAATCAGGTTAAGGGTTTGGAAAAGAATGTCAAAAAGCAGATGAAACAATATGAGCGTGAGATCAAAAAAAATCTTAAAATGAAAAAGAACAAAAAAGCCTCAGGGTTTGCGGTTCCTACCAATGTATCGGATAAACTAAGTAATTTTATGGGATTGAGTGTCGGTCAACAAATAGCAAGGACAGAAGTAACAAAATATATTATACAATATATTAAATCAAACAATTTGCAAAATCCGACGAACAACCAGTGTATATTACCAGATAATAAGCTGAAAACATTATTTGATTATAATGATGGGGAAGAGATAACATATTTTAATATTCAAAAACACATGAATAAACATTTTATAAAATAGATATAAAATGTAAATATTAATTTTTATTTTTTTTACTTGGCATATAATCTCTTATGTTTTTTTCAATATTAATTAGTGTTGGTTTACAATCATAATAAGTACCAACATATATTCCTGATGCAAATCCCAATAAAAATCGCCACATTATATAATATAATATTACTTTATATTATATAATGTTTCTCGACCATGAAAATTTGAAATATAAGTATAATGAAAAAATTTTTGGCCTAATAGTTGCCTACATTGTTGCTCTGTCGATTATAACCGGATTATACATTTCTGGTGCAAGTAAATCTATAATAATAACAGCAATTATCGCATTTATGATAAGTGACCCATTGTCACATTTATATGCTTTTTACATATCCAAAAAAATGAGCCATCTGGATTGGAATGCGTTTCTTTTACAGGTTTTAATTCATGCGTCCATTATTTTATTTTTTATATTTTCTAAATCATTAAAAACGGCGCTGACACTTAGTTATATTTCTTTTATAGCATGCTCTTTGTTTGTGTTGGGATATTATGAATTTTCCAATTATCAAAGTATTGTTATAATGGGTGGACTTGGGTTGGTAGTAGGGTTTGTATTATTAATGGAGAGGTTATCTAATTTATTATTAAAAAAGTTTAAATATTTATAGACAATATATAGCATGAAAATTCAAATATTGTCTGACATACACCTGGAATATTATGATTATTATCCAGGTCTACAATATTTTTTAAAACCATCTGCTAAAATACTAATTTTAGCAGGTGATATTTGTTATTATAAACACGAATTTTTTTTAAAATTTTTTAAAGAGGCTTCTTTTTTCTTTAAATATGTTTTATTTGTTCCTGGTAATCACGAATATTATACGTCCACCTTTATTGATACTGATTTTGAAAGTTTTGAGAGGGCTGATTATGAGATGAAAGATATATTATGTAATCTACAAAATGTTATTTTTTTACAGGAAAACACATTTACCATCGGTAATATAAATTTTATCGGTGCAACCCTTTGGAATGATTCAAAAATGACATATAATCAACTTAAAAAATTAAATTATACTCAAAATGATAATTTTGTTCTATATAGAAATAAAGTTATGCCTGACCCTACAAAAACGGATGTGATAAATAAAAGACATTATAATTGGTTATCAACGCAACTTAATTTACATAAAAATTATTATAATATAGTAATCACACATTTCCTGCCGTCTAAAAATTGTATTGATAAACATTTTCAACAATATGATGATAATCATTTTTTTTATACAAATTGTGAAAAATTGTTTCCAAAGGTAAATACATGGATTTACGGTCATACTCATATTGGATCTAAAAAGTATTTAAAAAATACATTATTGATATCAAATCCACATGGACTTCCAATTGAGAAAAACAAGTATCCTGGTTATAGATTTAGTAAGGAATGTATAATGGTTGTTCCGATAACATCTCCCAAATTATAAATTGAATGAATATATAATAAAAATAATTGATTTATTGTATATAATGTCATCTACTAAAAAATATTTAGATTTGCTCGACGAAGAGGAAGAATTAAATAGAAAATTATTTGGTTTGAAAATAAGAAAGGTGGAATTATCAAAAAAAGTTTGGAAAGAATGTAACCATGAATGGGAGAGATGTTCGGATTATGACGATCTATGTAAAAAAATATGTAAAAAATGTACCTTATATTACAACCATTATTTGTACGAATAATTATATAACCTCTATTTTATTAAATTGTCCTCCACCCAATCCATTTTTTTGCATTAGTTTGAATTTATCGAGCTTATCATTAATAGGGCAATTATGTCTACTTTGATTACGATGAATGCCACAGAAACGTTTGTTACATTTACATGTTACTGTAGATATCGTTAATTTTTTATTACATCCTTCAAACGAACATCTGTTCTTCTTTTTTTTCTTCTTCTTCTTTAATATTGTTGTATTCATGGATACGTCGTTACTAGGCATTGGTTTGTTAGAGTCCATTGTATAAATAATAATGTTTATTTATTAGGACTTTTATTTTGTCAATTTTAACATCACTTCCTCGATAAAATATTAATAAAATTGAACCCATTATAATATAAATAAATAGTTGTATAAACCAAATTTACAAACAACAAATGGATTCACAAGATACTCCCTCGTGCCCGGCATGTTATACCGAATTGAATATGAGTAATGTGGTAACTATGCGATGCAATCACCAAATGTGTAATGTATGTTATTATAAATGGACGGATAATGCTGGTAAAAATACTTGTCCGTGTTGTAGAGATGAGATAAATAAAACAAATCGGTATAAGACTTTGTTAGAAGTTAGGACCATATTAAATGAAGAGATTGATGAATTGCATGCTGATATAGAATATTATAATGATGAACAACATAAGGCAAGGAGTGAATATAATATTGTTAATCAGAGACTAATATCTGTAGAAGAGGAACAGCATGATCTTTTCGATTTTATAAAAGAAAACAAAGAGTTAATTCCAGATAAAAACGCATCATTATCATCAATGATATGCCATTTTAAGAAATTATACCAACAAAATATTAAAAAAGCAGCTAAATCTACAATTCAACATTTAAATGCGATATTCAAACAATTGCCCCAACATTTTAAACCATTTGATGTGTTTGAAGTAATATTTAAAATACGCAATGAATGGGATGATGGTGATTATAATAATATCGATGAAGATGTATTTGGAAATTTATTTGAAACCGAAGAGGTCGAGCAGGAACCGGTGGAAGTTCAACGATTAAATTTAGATGAACTAAATAATAGCGACAGCGAGGCAATTCGCGATCGTTATCTTGAGAGAATTGTAAACGATGAAAGTATGATTATTGATTATTTAAATAATTTTGAAGAACGTCACTACAGTAGACGACGTTCTAGTCGTCATCGATCATTTCTTCCACGCCTTCGAAATCGATTCAATATACTTTCCGTAGGAGGCAATTCAACTGAAGCAGAAGTTTAAATAAAAAAATTATAATTTATATATTTTTTATTGTATATACATGTCAATACCAACATTATTGATATTGAATATATGTAAATATATTCCATTTGATACACATGAAGATAAGAAGTGGTATAAAGAAACATTACCATTAGTTTGTAAGAGATTTTATAATAATTTTAACAGTAATGTGATGAATTATAATTGTTATATTATAAATGGCACATGTGTAACACATCATGATTATGAATTTTTTATTAAACATAAGGACATGTTTGAGATATTATTTAGAAGAGATGAATATGAAGATGATGAGGGAAGATTATATTTACACTTCAATGAAGATATAGAACACTTTATACAAAATTATAAATTTTTGAATTTTGGTTCGACATGCTGCCAGGGAAGAGGGATATCGATAGAATCGGACGACAATTAAATTGATTTAAAAAAAACATAAATATAACTTTTTTTATTATTTATAAGATGTTAATTGTTTCTGTTGAAGGTAATATTGGTTCCGGCAAGTCTACATTTATTAAAAGACTCAAAGATGAATTTAATAGTTTGGGTAACCTGCCTATAATTTATATTGATGAACCTGTGCGTACATGGAATACTATAATGGATAAAAATGGTGATAATATTATAAAAAAATATTATGCCGATCAGAAAAAATATGCTTTCCAGTTTCAGATGATGGCATTTATTACGCGATTGACTGAACTTAAAAAGGCAAAGAAAATGTATAATGGCAATTGTATTATTATTACAGAAAGAAGTGTTGAAACTGATAAAGAGGTGTTTGCGAAAATGTTATATGAAAATAAAACACTAGATACAATATCATATACCATATATTTGAAATGGTTTGAAGAATTATCACATGATTTTAAAGTGAATCACATGGTTTATTTAAGAACAACACCAGAAACCGCGTTGTTAAGGATCAATACACGAAATAGGCCAGGAGAAACAATAGAATTAGATTATTTAAAGACTTGCCATGACCGCCATGAAGATTGGTTGGTAAAACAGGATAGGGTGTTATATTTAAATGGAGAAGCTGGAATGGATGATGATTCGTTTAAATATAAATTAATGGCAATAAAATCAGCTATTAAAGGATGGCGACTTGTAAATTGAAATAAATTTTGTACTGATTAGATATTTTAACAAATTTAAAATGCCTAATTCTAACATATTCTTACGATATCCTTATATAAAGGAAATTTCTTCAGAATGCCAATCGATAGTGAAAAGAGGTCAATTATATATACAATGTGATAGGCCTAAGATGAAGGGAGGAACGTATTGCCGTGTATGCAATTGTGGTTTTAATAAAATTAACATTAGTGATCGAATTGTCGGTGGATTTAAAAACAAGAAGCCAATCTCATTTGATAAGATCACCTGCTTTAAAAAAGTATTAAAAAAGCATGGTTTTAATATGACAATGTTAAAAAAAATGGCAGTCAAAGAATACGTCACTTTAAATGAAGATTTTATTCATGAAATAACAAAAAAACAAATAAGTAGGAAAAAGAAGAAAAAACAACTAGATATTAGCGTTGTGGACGACACCAGCGATGAAGAGGAAGAAACAAGAGGTAGGGGGAGACCCAAAAAAGAAAATATGAAAGACAACAATGACTTAATCAATGATATTATTAATAATAATACTGACAGTGAAAATGAGGAGGATACTTATGATTCAGACGATGATGAATCGGATGAAATAATAGTAAGTCCATTTAATTATACTGGAACACAACGTCTATTTCTCCAAATGAGTTTATACATAGATGAATATAATGTTGTCTATAATAATCTGGGAGAGATATTGGGCACGTTTAATCATGATAAAAATGAGATTATTGATAGACTAGCGATTGTATCACCAGAGTGTTAAATTAAATTGAATGAAAATATAATTTTTTATCGATTAAATTAAATTAAAAATAAAATGAATAGGAACATATTAAAAACCATTAAAGGCGGAATGCCCTTCAAATTTGATGTTCCTGTAACTATGTCAATAAAACGGTCTCCAATGGAATTAGATTGTCTGAAATGCGAACATCAGTACAATGAAACATATATATTTCGGTGTGAAACGGAGGATAATTTACACTTTGCATTATGTCGAAATAATAATAACATTGACTGTAAATGGAGGATAGAAAAACATACTAATAATTTATATGTTTATATAAAAAATAGTTCAACAGGGTGGGAGCAGTATTGTCCCGGAGAATATGTTATAAAAGTATTGAAATAGAGCCTCGTGAATAATAATTATAGAATGAAGCCGTAATCTTTAAGGATGATATGGGGGAACATTAAAATATCAACAACAAAAGGGGGAGTATTATGATGGAAGGCGATATCAGGAAGAATGATGCCTTTTTTCCTCAATTCTTTTCTATAGGTGGGAGATTTTTGATTAATATATCCATTCTGTATTAATCTCATTTGATGGGAGAGTTTGCCGTTAGTATTATTGAATGAGAAGTATTTATTAGTGCGTGGTAGATAGTGAGCGTAAGCCCTACTATGGTAGGACTGATATAATTTTTTATGGGAAGGCCATTCAGCACCGCCCATTTGATAGCAAATGCCTAATAAATTTGTTTGATGTATAGTAAGATTTTTAAATTCAATAGGCTGTGCGGTAGTGGGTTTTTTAACAATTTTAGTATTGTCGAATTCCTTAATAGGAGACATATATAGAGATAGACAAGGAGAAGAGGCGATTTCATGAGGAATGTTTTCTAGGAAAACGATGATGTGTATATGCTGAGAGCAATCAACCTCAACCATTCTTCTACAACCAGGATAATGTTTGTTCATAAAATCGGGGTCGATTAAGGTGAAAGCTTTTTGCTGTTTTTTCCAATAATTATGAAGAGGATTAAGGTCTTTTCCGGAAACATCCCACCAACAGAATCTCCTCATACCAGCTAATCCAATAATAGCAGCAATAAGGGGTTTATCATCCCATATGATATTACCATTATTTTCCTTAAAAGGGAAACCATCAAAATGAAGTGTTTTGGGACTTAAAGCATATTTCCTACTATACCTTAATCTATTTTGCATAAATTTAAGGTCATTGGTATCATTAACCAGGCACATAGCATCGCGAAATACCTTATTTTGTTGAACCAAATGGTGTATAGGGGTAGCATATTGGTGAATCCAACCTTGGGATGAATCAGGAGCCTTGTTGACAATCAACTTAGGGTTTAATTTTTCCTCCAATGTAGGCTCTTTAATTTGAAATTCTTCTTTGAATATACAATTAGCAGTGCGATAAAACCTTGTTTTATCCAATGCTGTGTTCCTATCTTCTTGGCTAATAGGCAACTTCAATACAGCAACACCAGATTTAAATAATTTTTCTTTTAAATCCTTAATGTCATCGACAATCAATTCAGAAGTAGGGATAAGTGTAGGCTTAGGAAAAGGCATGGTTTTGTTTGAAATAAGGTATTTGTTTTGAATAATAGTCTTTTGAAATGTTTTTATAATAAAAAATTCTAGTTCAAAAAAAAAATCAATTTATAAAAAAAGGGAGAGATATTAGGTATATTACTGGTTTCTCATTATCTTACCGGTTTCTGAGTTAATATATTAATAGTAATATAGTGTAATCAAATGATATGATATGATATACATATAAGAAGAGTAAATAGGAAGAGGAGAATAGGAATAATAAATATTAGATTAACCTCTACACATCTCTCCCTCTTCACACATAAATAGAATTAATATATTACAAAAATAACTTAGAATGTTATATTAAGTTTAATATGTGCATTGTTAAGTTTGTATAAATCGATAAAAAATGGGTATAAATGGAATAAAAAAAAGGGGGAAATAAATAAAAAAGTATTTTTATTGATATTGGGTGTTAAAAACAGGTACAAAAAAAGTCAAAATTAATTAAAATTGACAAAAAATTTGTACTGTATATTTCAATTAATCAAAAACAGATAACAAAACATCAAAATGAACTCAAACTCAAACAACACAATGAACGCAACAGAATGGACTACCGTAATAGGTAATGGAAAGAGAATGGGAAGAAAATGGAGATCTCAATATATCCAAGGGGAGAAGACAGTAGTGGATTATCGAGGGAGAGAAGTGAGGGTATATGCTCCAGGATATGATAAAAACGGGCATATAGTGGATGATTATAAGATGAGGAGTTGGTTGCCGAATTGGGGTTATAGTAATTATGACCCTTCATTCCAACCAGATGAAGAACTCTACTAATTATCATGCTTTAAACGGCGCTAGTCCTGAATATGACTTTAAACTGTTTTGTAACCTTAACGTTTGATTAAGGTTATATATTATTAAAATATTATGGATAAGGAGATTATGGGAGCATGATGTTAATCACAGTAATAGGCGATGGTTGGGGCATATTACATAATACGGAGAATTTAAATGAAGCAGAGTAATTAAATGCAAGGAATGGTCTGTTGACAGCTGGATATTATGGCTGGTGTAGGCAAGAGGTTAGATTCCTCTTCATTCCCCTTATATCACTGATAGATTTAACCCAATTTTGAAGGATATTTGTAGATACCATACGGCAATACGGTGGGTGGTTCCCATGTCGAGTAGTTGGAAAAGGAGTGGCAATTCATTGTCCGAACAAGTAAGAACTTGAAATATATGAATCGTAATCACGAGCAATGATGAATGGAAATTCTAGTTTGTGTGTCGGTATCGACTATTGGTATAGGAGGGTAATAAATTGTATCGTATAATAGCAGGTGGGTAGCACCCGCCCCAAGCACCAACCGAAGGAGTGGCGACCGATATGGAGTCCGAATAAGTCGCGGTTGAAATATTTGAATTGGGTACGATAGGGAGAATAATTAATTGCAATATTATTTAAAAGAGAAATTAAATTTTCTATTAGAATAGTTCGGAGTAGGTATGGTTATAATAACCGATTCAATAAGTTAGGCCAAGGACAGTCCCTCAATTATCAAATTAAGTTTTGAGTTAAATTGGATAGGGGCGTTGTGTTACTTTTATCTTTACGGGGGCTTAGGTCCCCACTCTAAATCTAGCCTTACACAGTCCACTTACCTAAAATTGTTTCGTCATAGCTGGTTTGTGAGTAGCCCTAATTGCGGGGGCAAAGTTGAGGTTCAATTCCTCTTTATGGCAATGGTCCTTAGTATGATATGAAAACTACTATGTCCTAGACAAGACAAAAACTGTAAGTCCCAAACACCGACTTAAAACTGTTTTTCATTTCAATTTTTCTTTTTAAGAAAGAAAAATTGAAATAATAATATAATAATGAAATAATAATAAGATGGATTCAATAATAAAAAGAAGTGGAAAATATTCAGTAACAATGAGTGTAGGGCATAGTTATTATACAATAGTACATGAAAAAACGGCAGAATGGCATTGTTTTAATATAGAAAAAAGAGGGTGTTATAAAATAACATGCAATGGAGAAGATAATTATACAATAGTAGAAGAAGATCCCCCGGTAAAGGAGGAGAAGGGAAATAGCCAATAAAATGTTATAATATTATATATATTTTTATAACCCATTTCTCATTATCTTACCGGTTTCTGTGTTAGTATTAATTAATGTAAAATATATTAGATTATATGGTATTAAAATTTAATTGTAAAATTTGTTTTTAATTTTAGTTTATAACGTTGTATGGATCTATTATGGTTAGATGGAATAGTAACATCTCTCCCCATTTCATAATAATAAAAATTAAAATTGACAAAATTTTTGTACTATGAAAAATAAAGTATAAAACATTAAAACAATAAGAAAATAATAAATAAAAACTTAATATCAACATAACACATTATGGAGATCGGCACATTTATCAACGCAAAACTTCAACAGGGAGACAGCGAAGGAAACGAATGCCTAAAGAGCATAGGCAAAGCAATTAACACCTCTCTCAACGCTAACTACTGTGAACTCGATAACATGGTAAAAGAATTGGATGATAACACGCTAGAAGAGTTGGAAGAAGCGCTAAGCCGGGTAAAATGGAACAAGAAGAAATTTTGCCAATGGGTTCCATGCTGTAAAAGTACGGCACAGAAAAAGAAATCCTCAACAAGCCATAGCGTAGGCTATAAATTGGAGGGTGAAATGAGCGAGGGAGGGGAATACGGGTACTTTAAATACCTAAAACCCCTAACAGAAGAGCAGGAAGAATGGGTAAGCGAATTTACCGAATGCTGCTACCACAACGGTCAACCATGCCAAGGCAATCAAGACGGCACAGCAGATGAAGATTGCGAATGCATATTGGGTAAGGAATATTACTCACTAGTATTAACCCCACTAGGAGACGAATACGGGCACATAGAGGCGGACAATTTGAAACTGGGGGATTAATTATAACTTAACATGAAACAAAAACCAAAAAAATAAAAGAAAAATAAAAGAAAAATAAAAGAGGAGGAGGTAGTTTTTATTTTTGATTGTATAGAGGGAGAGATGTGGGTGTTAAATCAACATCTCTCCCCAATGTTTAAATTGAAGTTATTTTTGTACTAATATTCTGAATTATTAATACAAAAAACAAACAATGGAATCTTTTAAACAAAACAATAGCAAAAATCAAGGGCAAATGAGGCCACATGGAGGCTATCGTTCGAAACCTTTGAAAATAAAAATACCAATTAAAAAGGAGGTGGAAGAGGAGGAAGACCCTGTTACCCCGGGCTCCATCCACAGTGCATGGCACGGTTGGTATAAATACCCTTTCTCGTACATAGACGAGAATTACGTGGCACCTTTTCAAGTAAGAAGGGAAGAGGGGGAAGAAGGAGATTATGATGACTATTAAATTTAATTAAAAAGGAAGAGGGGAGACAGCTTTTTTATGGTATATAAGGGGTGATAAAGGATAGAATATTTACATGACCTTTGCTAATTTTAACATGACATTAAGTTTTTGCTTTTCATATTTTTTTAAATATAAATCACAATTTTTTTTATATTCTTCATTCATATATTTATATATAAAATTTTTGATTATCAAGGGGATTTTTTGTTCGATTTGCCTTTTTTGGAATTCGACTGATTGGTCTATTTTATGTTTTTTAAATTTTGGCTTAGGAGTTATAATACCATTCTTTTTATTTTCCTTATATTGTTGAATAGGAGTTGGATATTTAATATCTTGTAATTGTCGTTTTAATTCTTGAATTTTGTCAAAATACATTCTTGCTGTTTTTGGATCTGAATTATGATATTTATTATGTTGTGATGTATTGTGTCTAATTTTTTTTTGAAGTTTACGGATATGTTTGTTTTGATTCATGATAATTATTATAATATAAACTTTGCTTGATTATTTTAAATCAATTTTATAACATAAGGTGTAGAAATAGGGTATTAACTCATTTCTCATTATATTACCGGTTTCTCATTATCTTACCGGTTTCTGAGTTAGTATTATATAGGGAGGTTAGATTACACGGGTTATATAGGGGGAGATTAGGGAGTAGATAGGGGAGTAGAAGGGGGAGAGGGAGTGGAGTTAGATGGTAGGGTGCTAGTTGCCACAGTACTCCTCATCATCACTATCACTCAACAATAAACAATTCCCATTTAACTTGATATTATGATTCTTATAAGTGTAAATTAAATCCTTGCATTGAAACTCTTGTCCTTCTCTATACTCCATATAAAAATTACACGGTTCTATAATATCCTGTGAACTCAAACACAATTCATCGACAATATAATCTTGTAATTTTTCATATATATTTTTCCTACAACACTTCCAATAACTTTTTTTATTATAACGGTCAATATCTGCTGGTATTTTACATTTACAATATGGTCTATTAAATTTTTTATCTTGAAATGGATTACTATTTTTACAACGTAAAGACCAATAACCATTATGGTATTTACCACCATAAACATTTCTCCATTTCTCTCCCATTGATTGCATATACATTTCCGTTATGTTATTCTCTAACCGCCTACTAACCATCTTGTCTTCTTTAAATATATCATAACATAACATATTATACATCTCAATATCATTCAACAAAAAATCATTTTTTACTTTATACAACCCCATTAATCTATTGGGATAAAACTCATCAGTAGTACAAGACCCGCGTCCAGAAACATGTTCCTTCAACCTTGTGTTTAGTCTACAAGTTTCTCCAACATAAATTTTATCATTATAAATGTTTTCTCTACTAGAACATCGTAATATATAAACCCAATGAACCATATAAAAATTAATAAAAAAAACTATCTAATATATTTCAAAATATTATCTTCCCCATCAAATAACTATAAATACCGACCCATCCAATATCTCTCCCCATCCACAATATTTTTTTATAAATAATCATTAATCGAATTCCCAACATAATTTATCTGTATCTTTTTTTAAACGACCTAATACTTTTACCGAAACTTCATCTTCATCTTCATTTTTAATCTCATCTATTGCATCGGTAATTTCTTTTTGCCAATTTATTCTATCATTATACACATCTTCTTGATGTATGCGAATAACACTAATATCATTTTCCAACGCTTTATTCATTTTAAAGATATCTCTATCTTGTTGTTTTTCCAACGTCCAATCATTTCTATGAAAATGAGAAGTTTCTTCATAATGTTGTCTTCCATCACATTCTATTATTATTTTTTTTCCATTTGATAATTCTATATAAAAGTCATATGGTAAATGTTTACCAGTATCTGGA
>Ga0233435_1002418_pt1 | contig 15730 bp, 14 predicted proteins | sample SI_122_August201_3_FD_182735 | JGI IMG/M metagenome (GOLD analysis project Ga0233435, IMG submission 182735) | Seawater microbial communities from Saanich Inlet, British Columbia, Canada - SI_122_August2016_135_MG | ecosystem: Environmental > Aquatic > Marine > Inlet | place: Canada: British... | reverse complement strand
ATCAACTCTTCGGACCCTTTAGGTGTCCTTTCATGCCCACCCAATATTACAAAAAGCTCCTTGATTGGAACTAGGGTAAAACAATCTGGTAAGAAATGATGGGCATGTGTAGCGATGTAGAAGGTGCCCCTAAAAAATGGCATCAATCTTTTTGGAATAACATTTTTAATTAAAGACTTCACTTTCATATCGTTACCCAGGTCGATTTAAATTATCAGAATAAAATTACTACTCATTTACTTTACTTGATTTAACTAAGCACCTATTAAAAATTAGATCTCTAGAAAAGCCAGTGTATTTTTGCGGGACACTTGGTTAAAATAATTTCTCCTAACATCAAGACTCAGTTGGTCAAAAAAATCTTCGTGTACAGTGGTAAATTCTTTATACCGCATAATTTCATTCTCAAGCTCAATACTATTATAAACAATAGACCAGGCATCATTAGATATTGCTTCTGGAATAGGATTCTGAACTACACCATTTTGAGGAGCAACAATTATTGTTGGAACTCCTTTAGCCAATGCCTCTAAACTAACACTAGAAGCATTACTAACTAGTAAGTTAGACCTTTCAATCACCTCATGAAAATCACCTTTTTGGAAAATAAATTCTTTAGGCCATTTTCCCGGCAATAGTGCTTTTATCGATTCAGGGCCATAAGTGGGATGTGGTTTTATCCAAAACTGATAATTTGTTCCTTTGAATTTCTTTAGCGTATTGGTAAGCAGTTTCAATATATAAGTAGAATCATCCAGCCCTATAGGCAGTCCAATTAATACAGTAAAAAAATTTGGATCGGGTTTATAAACTCGCTCACGCCAGAGTTTATTAAAACGAAAAGCTGGACCTACTTCTACTACTACATCCTTACAAAATTCATGGAGATCATCTTTTAATCCTTCACCTACGACGTAAACTACATCAGGCACTGCTTTGCTACGATACTCAGATTCATTTGGATATACATATAAATGCAAGTTTTTTGAGATAACATAACCTTGGTAGCCGATCACTTTTGTTTTTTTATGAAACTGATGAAAACCGACTATCATGCCTCTATCTATAACTTGATTTTCATACCATTCGACCAAAAGTCGAACTTTAATTCCTTTAATATTCAGTCGATAGGCAAACCTATAATATAAAAGTCCGAGTATACTAATAAAGTCACTACAGTGATTTACCATCTCTTCTTTAAGAAGTGACGACACATCAACACCACGAAACACAGCTGGAGAAATTTTAATAGCTAATAATTTAAACGGCTGCTTTAGCGCAAAGTAATAATCAGAAATATTCAAGAAATCATCATGAATTAAAAAAGGTGCATTTGCCCCACGAATAAGTTTAAATGCCTTCAAAGGATTATTAAATCCCACGATTGTTGGTAGGTAATATATATTTTTCTTTTCATCATCTGTTAGATGATCCATTAAGCCAGGATAATATCTATCCTTGTAGGAGCCATTATTTATACTACCTTCATCAGCAGAGCCATTATTTAAGACAAAAGTATCGACTAAAGTAATAGGCATATCACCTACTCGTTTACTAGTTCCATTTTTTGATTTACCTAGAAGGCGAATTATAAGTATAAATAAAGCCACTAAGTATTGGCGATAAGGACGAAATAAGCGCCAAACTCTGTGGAAAGTCCTTTCGGTGCAACTAACCTTTGTTTGACAACCGTTAGTTATAAATAAATCACGAATAATATTGGCTAACTGACGATCTGCAAGTTTTACCTTGTCAATCACTGTGGACTGCGCTATTAATTTTTGTATAAAAGCAACCCTACAACAGCGTATAAATAATGGACTGTAATATTTGTTACGACTAGCAATACTTCCAACAATCCAATTTAAATTTCCAATGTGCTCAGCCGAAACACTCTCCACAAGATTGTTATAGTCTTCTCTAATCTCAACAGCAATTTTATTTAGCTCTTGGTTATGCTCAAAAGATAAGTCATCCAAATCAATAATTGTCATCAAAATTTCCTAAAAATAGTTAATAATTTTTGCGGGGATACCTGCTGCAAAACAATTGTCAGGAATATCCCTAGTAACAACAGCCCCGGCTGCAACTATAACATTATTACCAATGTTTACTTTTCCTTGAATAGTCGCTCCAGAACCAATAAAACAACCCTCGCCTATTATTATATCTCTCCCAGAGTCAGGTGTTTCTTCTTCAGGCGGTTCATTAAGCGACGCTCTTCGTCCGTTATGAAATTCATGTGTGCCCGTTAACACCATACAATTATGTCCAAACAACGTGTTATTTCCTACAACAATATTTCCGCTAATTACGTTAAAAATGGTATTCATTGTTGAGCAATTATCACCAAGCTTTATTCGTGATTTATAACCGTGCACATACGAATATTCAATATTCTGAAAGCCAAGCCATAAGCCAACATTCACCAAAGGTAATTTTACATAATAAACAATCCTTTCTCGCAGGGAACTAAATTCATAACGTTTAGGATTTAAAAAAAAGTTATTATTAAACATAGAAGAATGTATTTATATTATTAAGACTTTTTACTAATTTTTTTAGCATAATATTTTCTTTGTATAATTCTAAATTTTATATAATTTGAAATATAACCTCTACACCAACGATACAACTCCAGCAACCAAATATACAAATCTGACCTACGTTCTGATTTATGATTAACAGAGTCTGAATATACAAAATTATTAATATCTACATTAATAAAAGCCCCTGCCAAATAGGCTTGTTTCGACAATTGCATATCTTCCAGTTCTTCCCAATGCAGTCGCTCATCAAACATAAATTCTAAGATTATACTTCTTTTAGCGACTAGAATCCCCCCTTGAATAATTACTTCAGGTGTCCACTTAGAGTATTCAAGACTCCTATTTTGTTTTCTTATTTGTGTAATTGGATAGTTAAAGTTCATCCAATCCACTCTAAACCTATTTCCGTGCAAATCAATTGTCGGCATACATAACACATCAAAATAGTTGCCATGTCTTGCAAAATTACCATACCAATTGTCTGGCAAAATAAACCGATCATGAAGAATACAAAGGTTATTATATTTAGATTTTTTTACAATTTTATTCTTTTTAGCGGGTGTTGGCGCTCTTAAATCTTCTTCAAGAATAATATCATCTAGAACAACAATATCGATATCCGAAAACTCATCTGGTATCGAATACAGACCACAAACGATCACTTCAAAATTGGGGATTTTTTGCTCTAAAATAGATCGTATTAAAGACGTGACCTTATCGTTTTTTCTTCCATCCGAGATAATCCCAAAAGACCAGCTTGAAACCTTATCTCCTTCTTGTAAAGTTGCTTCACATTTCTTGTAACAAAGCTTTAAAACTCCACTATTATCCAATTCAATAGCACTTAACAGCTTGTATCTTCCATTCGTAGCTATCGAAAACTCATACTTGACCTGATCACGAGAGCAAAAATAGCTCGAATGAGCCTTACTATTTACGATAGTAATCTCAAAAACTCCGCCAACCATTAACAGGATATCTAGCTCTTTTATGATAAATCGAGATAACGTCTCTCGCTGAAGCATAAATTCAACAGCAACCTTTTCTAATGTTTCCGGAATTACGTTATATTTGTGATATATTTTTTGCAGATGATTCACATCACGTATATTCAAACATAAATCGTTATCGTCTTGACTCGTATAACTCCAGATTGCTTTTTTATATTGATGTTTCATTTTTTTTATTTAGAAGGTTTTGAAACTTCTATTCTGGATCAAATAGTCTTGAGCTGATACCGCCATCGAATGTAACGCACGCTCCATGCAAAGAACTCATCCCGTCACTGGCAATCGCAATTGCAAGCTTTGCTAACTCGTCTGCTTGCCCTATACGTCCTGCAGGGTGATAGTCTTTAAGATTTTTCAGTAATGCTGGATTATTATTAAATCCGGCAATAAGCATTTCTGTTTCAATAGCTGCTGGCTCTATCGCATTGACTCGAACCCTACTACCCAGATCAATTGCCATTGCCTTTGTCATGCCACTTAATGCAGCCTTGCTAGTAGCATAAGCAACAAAATTAGATTTCGTTAAAGTAGCATGGATACTGCTTATATTTATTACAGAGCCTTTTACTGATTCGAGTTCAGGGAGAAATGATTTTGTCAAAAAGAAAGGAGCAAGTAAATTAACATCTAAAGTGTTTTGCCAATCTTGACGATTCAAACTATCTACGCCACCTAGTATTTGAATCGCAGCATTATTTATGAGTACGTGAAGTCCATTACTACGAACATACTGTCGAACAGTTGAAAAAAAATTAGCCGCATATTGCTCATCATTAGTAATAAGAGATAAATCAGCCTGAATATAGTACTGGCAATTCATCCCCTTAGGCTTCACATCTACATCAGTAGCAATAACTTGATAACCAGCAGAACTAAAACCCCTAACAAGAGCTTGGCCAATTCCACCAGCAGAACCAGTTATAAGGCAATAACGCTGGGGTTTATGCATAACCTAAAAAGCTAGTTATCTTTTCTATAGCAATTTTGCTTGTACGTATAACAGCATCTGAGGTATTTGACGCATTATGTGAGCCAAAAATACAATGTGGATGGATACGTAAATATGAATCCATTGGTAGCGGCTCAACTTCAAAAACATCAAGAGCTGCAGAATACACCTTGCCACTTCTAAGAGCCTCCTCAAGAGAGGCTTCGTTAATAATCGGACCTCTACCTACATTGACAACCCTAACTCCGACCTTTGCTCGCTTAAATACATTAGCATCTAACATATGGTAACTAGATTTTGTTAGAGAGCAAGTTACAACAATAAAGTCTGCCTCTTCAATTCGATTGGGCCACACTTCCCTTGCCACTTCTGCTAAATCAGGATTATTATCTGAAAATGGATCATATGCAATAATGTCCATGTCTAATGCTAGTAGACGTTTGGCAGTACATTTACCAATATCTCCAAAACCAACCAAAGCAACTTTTTTTCCAGATAGAGAAACACCTCTTGGCTTAATCCACTCACCATCTCTTACGGCTCTATCAATTTCAAATGTTTCTCGAGCCAAGGCAATCACATAACCCACAGCTATATCTGCCACTTCCCTGCCAAACATGTCTGGTGTATTAATAATTGGAATATTTAAATCCTTACAAGCGTCAAAATCAACATTATCAACACCTATGCCCCATTTAACTGCTGCCTTTAAATTACCAGCCTTTCCAGCTTCAAACACTTCACGCGTTGCAGGATCATCTCCAATTATCCAACCATCGTGTTGTGGGACTATTTCTTTTAACTCTTCAACAGATAAGGTTTGAACAACATTAGGAGCGCTTACTTCTATACCTTTTTCTTCAAAAATATGCCTAAAACTATCAATCATTCCAAGCATTGGTGGGCATGTTACTAAAATTTTCATTTTTTTTCTCGTTTATTAAATAAATATTCACTTACAGTAATACCAAAATCCCAATCATCTGGCGTATCAATATCGATAGATTCAAACTTTGGTGTCACAAACATTATGGGCTTTGTACCAATACGTGCATTTGTTTTAGCAAAAGCTTCTTTGGTAAAAATATATAAATTTGAATTTTCTTCAAACCAAGGCTCTAAGTCTTGGGTGCGTAACAAATTATCAGGGTCATGATTTACTGCGCTACAATCTTCTCGATAAAAACGAGTTTGAATTTTATCAACTGTAAATAGTGAGTCTGCACTTCCATTATTTTTCTGCTCCTGAAATAACCCTAAAGCAGCCCCAACGGTTTTGGCCGTCATTAGTGGGTTTGTTGTGTGTGTCATCAAATAAATATCCGCATCAATATTTTGAACATCATCCTCAATTACCAAATTCATAGAAACCATATCTCCACATATCTCTAGCTTTCTATCCCTAATGACAATTCTATCGGTTTCAACTAAGCCATTTTCTGCAAGAATTTCTCTTGCATCGGTATTGATAATTACTTGATCAATCTCCTTAATGGCTAACAATGTATCAAGCATCCAGCGGAATAATGGTTTGCTATTAAAAATTTTAAAATTTTTTCCTTTTACTCTTTCGCTATTTGCTTTCATTGGCAACAAGGCCACTATTTTTTGTATTGTCATTAGATAATTACTCATTAATTCTTGGATAAAAATATTTCATTTTTGCTTGGCTGGATAGCTTTCGACATGCATGATTTCCTTTATATGATCCATAATATTGAGAAAACCTAAACATAAGTATAGAGTAAATTTCTTTAAAGAATACCTGTTCTCGAATTGCAACTCTAGCGTCTTTCAATACCCCGGCAACAACAAAATGAACTAAATCGAAAATACTTATTTTGATTTCAGGCATAATTTTTTGTAGAGCGATAGCCTCTCTCTCATACCTAGTTTTTATTTGTGACCAGGTCTCATTATGAATATGAAACACACAACTATCGGATACATAACCCACATACCCATTATCTTGGCATATTTGTTTAGCAATGAACATATCCTCAAGCCCTGTTAAACTTTCGTCAAAATGAAATTTATCCCATATTGTGAATGAAATCGCTGCATTAGCATTGTTACAGAAAAATCCATCCTGGGGGATGCTGCTTGCGCTTGGAAAATATTTTTCAAATACTCGCATCTCACTATACTTTGTCGTATCTCTAGCAATTTGACGACCATAAGTATAATCACATTTTTTTTGAATTAACGGAGCGATTAAATTTTGCAACCAGTCTTTATTTGCCGGAATGCAATGACCACTAATAAAAATTAAATATTTGCCATTTGCAAAGTCACACCCAACGTTTAAAGATCTTCCGAAAGTAAAATCCTGTTTTTTAATGTAAGTTATTCTTGCGTTATGTGACTTAGCTATTGCTAATGTATTGTCTATTGATCCAGAGTCGACAATTACAACCTCATAAGAGAAATCATTGGCATTCTGGGATTCAATAGCAACAAGAAGCTCGTCTAAATAACGTTCTTCATTCAGTGTCCTTATAATAATACTAACTAACATGCACTAACGTCAACTGTAAGTATAGAACCAGACAATGGGTATTTTTGTCGATCATGCTCAGTCAATCCCTCATAAGCAGTCGTAATAAACAGTTGACTCTCTGATGTATCAAGGGTGCAATTAGTGGGCCTTGGAACGGGAAGATTAAACTCTTGAATTAATTTTCCATTTAAATCCAGCTCTACAATCTTAGACCCATCCCATATTGCTATAAAAATCCTTCCATCTGAGGAAATACACCCCCCGTCTGGAGTTGTGTTTGTGCGACTCAAATCAAACCATTTTACTTTAGATACAACAAACGACCAAGCTTCATTAAAAGTTATTTTGTACACCATTCCTTCAAAGGAGTCTGTGATTAACAAACTATGGCTATTTGGGATTTTAATAAAAGTATTTGGAATAGCTATTCCAGCATAAACAACCTTGCTAATTCCATTTTGAGATAGGATTAATGCACCGTCATTTTTAGTAGGTATATCTCGCATAACTCCATACATATACAAATTATCACATAATCTTAATCCGTCATTAGCTCGATATTCTCTAGAATTGTATTGGATTGGCGTTTTGGAAATTTGATTTATTTTTCCTGATACTAAATGATAGTTTATCAAACCACTTCTATTTGAAAGACACGCAAAATCACCCTCAACAGATAGAACTGTACTTGTATTTCCTGAAATCTGATATTTGCAAATATGACCTCTAGAACAGGAAAACAATATTGAATGATTAATATCAACCCAAAATAAAGAGTCATGCTCAGAATGCCAATATATACCCTCTCCAAGATCAGCTTTACTGTTTCTAAAATCACATTTTTTTAGCATTACAAGATTACTCTTTATTAGGCTTCTTAGCAGTATTATCAACACTAGCACTCTCGCTAATGCTTATCTGTTGCTCTCTATATTGTTTTGTCATAATTCTATCAAGCATCTCATCCACTTTGCCCCATGTATCATTATAGGCTAGCAAGTGAGAGTTAAAAGTCTTAGTAATACCTTTCTCGTTCTCTACATCCAGCTCTAAATATTGTAGTTTTCGCAAGGTTTCTTTGGATGGTTTAAGCATTAAACTAAATAACTAATTAATCCGATCAAATGTAGCCTGCAATGGCTCATGTAATGGTTCTTCAGTATTAATACAATAAACAATTTATAGTTCTTTTAGTCTTTCATCTAATTAGCCTCGTTTGTTTTGTGAAGAATTTTTTTTGCAGGAGCTTTTGCAAATAAACAGCTACAAAATATGTTTTTATTGACAGCCTAACCCAAGCAAATGGTCGCATTTACAACATTTCCAGATATGGTGATACCAGAGTCGAATAAACGATCTTCTCCCATTATCATATTTATAAATCATTGCCAATTAAGGAGTTCAACTAAAATATATCCATGTAAGTCAGGCCATTATATTATTCTGCTTACAAGCATATATAATCCAGTTAATCCCATTCAGTTATAGATAAACATTGTGTCATTCTCTACGGAGATATCACTACTAGTCGTATTAAGTAAAGTGTTTATAATATATCCGCTTTTTCCGCTACTTGCCAACCTAAACTGACTACAATAAAGTCACTAGAAGCACTGTGGCCGCATATTACACTCTGGTAATATCTTAGAGTTAAAAAAGGATCTTACGTAAGCTTGGTCTTCTTGTCAATATCACCAAGTAGTTGTTTTGCCCGCTCTCCAACAACTTGCCAAAACAATCGTTTAGGTGTACCCGGCTGCTTAATAAAATTAAAAATATATTGATCGTAAAGCCTTGTGTCTACAGTCATTTCACACTTCCAGTCTATTTCATTATTACAATCAACATTGATAGGGTCTTTATCAAAATGACTGGATATAGCCTCGGTAGCTACTCGCCGAAATGAAGCTTTTAGTTCATTAGTCGTAATAAATATCAGGGGCTTTCTGTACAATACTGCGAAATTTACGGCATAAGAGTAATGTGCAATGACCAGTGAGCTACCATTTACAAGTCTAGCAGTTTCACCCTGTAATAACTCGCGACCACCGAAAAGCCCGGGGATTGAGCCATAGTCAGCTCTAGGATGTACAGCGATTTTTACTGGCATCCCTAGTTCTTTTTCAATCTCGTTAAAAAACTGTGTTACAGAGGGAAAGTAGTTATTTTCAGTGACAACTCTTGTAGATTTTGTGTAGAGCGGATCGGTATTTAACGGTAAGTTTTGATCAATAAAGACAGCGTACTTTTCCTCACAAGGTTCGCTCTGTGGATTATCTAAAAAAATATCATAATCGTTGACATGAATATTCATTACCCGAGTATTTAAACCAATTAACGGGTTCAAAAAACTGGATTGGAATCCTCCAGAAAATACAATATCTGCATGTCTAATACCAAATAGCCAGAGTGGCACAGTAGATATTACTTTGTAGGATATTTTTTTAAAAGAAATTCCTTTTAGCCTTTCAAAAAATCTAGCTTTGCTTTGCTTTAAAACTTTAGTTTCGCCCGCGCCAATAGCTTTAACCCATGCCGACAATGGATAACTAACTGAAATACTATATGTTTGTGCACTGCTAGAGAGTCCTCTGTACAAGAATAAAGAGCTGGAGTGGTAAGGTACCGCAGAGAAAAAGAATGCCGGCCCTATCCGACGAAGACGCTTTAAGAATTCATTTTTTGTATTGAAAACCTCTTCTAATTCAAATTTTCCCGATACATTGGCACATTTTTCATAGGCATACTTATTGACGAGTTTGCCTACATTCCATACCTCTACATCAAACCCATCAGCCCGTAGCATATCGATACCATAACGAACATAATCACGCTGAGAAAAAGGTGAAGATACTATATGTATAAATTTATTTATCGCCATAATGATTAATTCATTCGCCAACATTTAAAAACCGGCATCTTAATGCTGTCAGTATACAAATTACTCTTAACTGATAATCGCACTTTCACTCGGATTGTATTGAGTTATTGAAAATATATTTCGCAACTTCATTATTCCCTTTCATGCTTAAATGTGGACCAAGCTCTCCTTCTACATACCACTCGTCTACACCTTTATTTCCCACAAATAATGATGTTAGATCACACACTTCCAGTTTTTCAGATAATTGCGCAATAAAGTCACTATAATCTTGAAAACCTAAGTTTATTCTCTCTATGTCTACCGGTTGCGGAGTTACAATAAGAACCGGCCTCTTGTTGCAATCTAAACATAACGCTACAAATTCATCAACCAGCCTACTAAAAAGCAGCTTCGCGTTATAATCTTTATACATTTCAGCAGTATATTTTGCATTATTTCGTAACACCTGTTTAAAAGCTTTTTTACGGTACTTCTCAGAACGTCCAAAAATAAGACCAATAATCAGCTGTTTTAAGATTGTGAAATTTTGCTTACGAGTTTTCCAAAGTCTGTATACATATGGAAAACGAAGAATATCCTTCAAAAACTTATATTCATAAAAGTGGTCGACCCGCTGAATATACCTTTCACTTTCTTCAATTTTCTCAAAAGATTCTTGGTCTTTTATAAAAAGCTCGAAAAATTTTAAGCGCTCCTTGTCAATAGCAAATCTAGGCTTAAAAGCGAGCGTATTGCCGTATTCAAAATAATGCTTCCAATAGGAGTGAATACGAACAATTGTTTCAGGGACCACACACATTAAAACAACCTCCGAGTCTAAGGTCTTAATTTCTCTTTTCAATCTCAAAAAAGCCTGATCCAGACCATAGCCACCAACTGAATAATTTGGAACATAAGATTGAACCAATTTTGACAAAGCATAGGGCCAAGTTTCGTCATCATTCACTAAACGACCAAAAGAAAATGAATCTCCAAACACTGCCACTCTCGACGGCTCATCATTAAAAGCAGGGTTAAAACGCCTCCCTTTATCATCAATATGATAAGTCTTTACACCAAGCTCAGTCATATCTTCTCCAGAAGAGCCCGGTTTAGGTGCCCAGCCCAGCTCAGGATCAAAGCTCTTATTAAAAAAGTGTTCAACGACTTTTTTAGACAAATTAGGTCTTTTTGACTTAGGAGTTATTAGCCACTGAAAGCGTGCAGCTGCGAATTTAACACTAATAAACACCAACAATTCAGCCACAACAACCATAGTCAAAATAATATAAATAATACCCATAGGTAAATCGCTAACCATAAAAATTCCGCCTAAAAACTTGGGATTGTAGACAATAGTTTGTCGACAGTTGTGTCAATAGTTGACGATTCACTCCAGTCATTTAAAATAATATTTGGCGCCACAGGGGTGGGAAAAGGAATATCAACACCAACAACCTCTTTAATCTCTCCGTTACGGGCTTTACCGTACAATCCTTTGGTATCGCGTCGCTCCAGAATCTCCATGGGAACATCTAAGTAGATTTCATAATATTGACTAAAATTTTCCCGATTCCACTGTTGCCATTCTGGAAAAATAGATAAAACAGCTGCAACCACGTGAACACCCTGTGCATCTAGCATATGACTTAAGTGAGATATGCGATGGGCATTTTTCCTTCGAGCTTCGATCGAATGGCCCAAGCTATCACCCCACACTTCCCGCAGTATATCTCCATCGAGAAATACCATATTTTGATTAGATTTCTTATAATGATCGTACAACTCTCTACCTAAAGTAGTTTTTCCAGATCCGGACATGCCAATTAACCAAATAACCATTCTAATTACTCTTCGAACCTTATTTTACCATCTTCAAATACCGTAATGCGTTCTGCGAGCTCTCGGTCTCGCAAATCATCGATTTCGATCCAATTACGATTAATCTCAACGGCATTAATTTCTATACCTTGAGTAATCATATAATCGAGTAAATCCGTCATATACATATCTTCGAAGCACCTACCATTAACTTTAATACCCTTAGACTTAATCATTTCAACAGTAGCAAGTAAGCGAGTAACTCCAGAAATAGAAAGCTTTATTAGGCCTATATACTGCCCATCTACATCTGAAATTGATCTAATTTTGCGTCCAATTTCTGTGATGCACCCCTGGGCATTTATCCTTAAACTCTCCGCATCATCTAGCGGGTTATCAAAGCGAGCTTTCCAGTATCCGAGCCATGCCCTATCTATAACTACGGAAACCTCACCATTATCTTGTTTTAAGCGAGCCAATATTTCTGCGCTATAGCATATGTCTCCATAGGAAATTATTACTTCTTGCCCTATCATTTTCTCCCTAGCACACCAGAGTGTATAAACCATATTTGTTTCAAAATATCGATCATTGTAAATCTTTTCCACTTCCTTGTACTGAATCATGTCGGCTTTATAACCACCAACTACAAAAATCTGCGATATTCCAACCTTATTCGCATGCTTAATAATCCAGCCAAGAAGCGGTTTTCCTTTAAGAGTAACTAAACACTTTGGCCGATCTGATGTAAGTGGCCTTAACCTTGTACCTTGGCCAGCTGCCAACACTATCATTATCACTTCATACCCTCCTAATCATCTTTTCAATTAACAAACGATCAAACTCCAAACTTGTAACCGAGCGCTCAGGGTGCCACTGTATACCTGAGATAGGCAACGATTTGTGCTTAAAACCTTCTACTAAGAACCTTTCTTTATCAGACACAGCTGTGATATTCAAACAACTGGCTAATTGGCTAGCTAAAATACCATCATCGTGAAATGAATTAACTTGCATGTGGCTAGCTCTAGTGAGGCACGACCAGTCTTTCTCAACTAAAAATACTTTGTGTTCAGTCGCAATGTGATTGCTAGAGATCTTCTCTATGCTTTTCAGACCTCGTGTAACAGTTCCTCCAAAGTACATATTTATAAATTGAAACCCTCGGCATACACCTAGTAACGGCATTTTATTGGTCACAGAATATTTTAACAATGCTTTTTCCGTGAAATTCCTTTCACTTTGTAAACTTTTGGTTTCTATATTTAGTTGGTTCGGGCAGCTTCCCCCACCAGTAAGGATAATCATATCCAGTGATAAATCAGATATAAACTCATCAATTTTAAGAAGAGTGTTTGGAATAAAAATCGGGATATACCCCAGTTTTTCTAAAAAAATAGCCCAATCTTGAGCCAGCCCATCTCTGTACTCAACATAAGTATCGGCCGAAAAAGTCCTTGTACTTAGACCTATTCGCATAGGATTTCAATTTTTTGAGTAGCACAATCCAAGTAAACTCTCTTTGCAGATTTTAACCGATCATAAAGCAACTCACCACATCCGATAACCGCAGGTAAATGGAACTCAGAGCACCGTATAGCCATATGAGAAGCCACGCCACCATATTTTGTAATAAGCCCCGCAATGTTATGCGCAAACAACCAATCGTAACCAGGATCTGCACTTTCAATTAGAATTAAATGACCACTAAGATTTTTATTTGTATTGCCTGCGATTTCAATGATGTCCGCTGTAAGTGACTTACCACTAACAAAGTTAGGCTTAGCTACCTCCTCTACACAAATATACAAGTCTTTGGTTGAGGTAATGAGTCCTGGCATGCGAACCGAAGTATGTAGAGCGTGTCTTCTTTGATTTAACTTTGCATTATGCTTTAGACTATCCAACAACGGCGGGGACATACCGTGCACCACAGTGTCTGTAATACTGCTAATAGGAAGATGCGAAAGTTCGTCAACTGTTAAATCTATTTTCGATGACAATTCTTTTAACAAAGTTAATACTTGGCTTAAGTTTTTTGTAAATTCAAATTTTACCGACTCGCGTAAAGGAATGCTTTTTTCGATAAAGCTTATTAACTCGTCCACCGTTATATCGAGTTCCGACTCTACAATAAGGCTAGCAATGCATTCAGACTTTGAGCGAAGCAATGCACTCTTTCCACTTTCATCAACTAATCTCCAATCCGATAAACCACCCACTCCTGAATGACGCTTCAGATATTTGTCAGGATTCTCTTCATAGCTCGGAATAGTAATATCATAAGTTCCAGGTCTTAAGTGACCATATATTTTGATAAATTCGGAAGGTGATACGCTTCCACTCAGTACACGAGCAATGCATTCCGACGTATTTGATGCCACTGTAGACATAGATTCCAAAATTAAATTAAATTCGCTTTGTGTGATTGCACCTCTAGACAGCATTGAACGCAAAAATGAAGTCGCAATAAATGAATGTCTCGCAACATTTGAAAAAGTGACAGTCCCATAATCTATACAACTTTTAATAAGCAGGTCGATCGTACGACAAATTGATGTAATAGAATTCGTTGAGTTGTCTAATATAGTATTTCGAGAAGATTCTAACAACGTCATATTTTCTTCAACTTCTAAGCTTGATGTTACCTTCTGTTTAATGATATTCTCAGTTAGTGTTTTGAGACAAATTCTTAGCACATTTTGCTTTTCTGGCTCTAAACTATATTGTTTGAATAATGCTTGATACCTGGAAAAATCAAAATCAAGACATGTGGGAACAATATCAAACTCAATTTTGTCATAAAGTTGCGGGTTGTTTTCCAAATGCAAAGTATAAATATCAACTAACTCCTGAGCTAAATCAGAAGGTAGAGTAGCTGGTATAAAAGAGTTAAAACTTGCTCGCATATTTATGTAAGGCTTTCCGGCAATTATTGACATAAGTGGAACGTTATCAACATTCCGATATCCGAGCTGTGCACGACTTACAGCCCATATTTTATCAGTAATAAGGGTTCGGTAAAGAGAGCTGGCCAATGCCTTTGGAGCTGTGCCGATTATTTCTGCAGGATTCCAATCAGACATATTAGAGAACAACGTTTTATCTCCAACCATTTGTATATGTTTTTTACATTCGCTTTTTATGTATTCTTCTGCCCCTAATATTTCTAACAACACTTCTTCTTTCTTGATATCAAATGACTGACCTTGTGAAGCAATAGTGATAGGTCGCACTTGAAAAATAAAGACGTAACCGGATTTATCGATAGCAAACTCAATATCCAATGCATCAAAATCTAAAACTCTCTCCACCTCAATAATCACATCTTTTAAAGGGAGCAATTTTTCTGGTAGCAAATTAAGCTTCTCTTTAAATACAATAGCGGTAGATAAAATACTGTCTCCGCTGGTCACGGTATCTGAACGCCCAGAACGATCATCATAGTTGATAAGCACGTAATCTGTGCCAGTTTTTATGTCCTTGGTAAACAAAACTCCACTTACAGCAATATCTTGAGTCATAGGTTGAATGAATACTTCATCCTTTGCTTCAATAGTGTCATCGCCGAAACTAGCAATCACTTTTTGCACAGCATCCGCTATAGACGACACGCTCGATGAATCAACATTCAATATACTCTCGAAGCGACCCGCCATTGATTCCGTAAAACTGTCTTCAGCAATAGAACTACTTCTTACAATTATAGACTGATCAGGAAAGCAGCCTTGAATCTCAGATATTAGACTATCTTGCGTTTCTCGCCACTTTTCGACAGTAAATCGAACTTGATCTAGAATTTTTGCACTTTTTACTATCCTTTGAAGGCGCTCTAGAGTTTTACTTTTAGAGCTCATCACGAAGCGAGAAATACTTAAATCATCACCTATCTTAAGCCACGATCCTGTCAAATTGACTTTATTTACCTCACAGGCACCTTGCACTTTGGAGTTAAGAAAATTGAGTACACTTTTACTCTTAACAACCTCTTCTGGTGCCTTTTCAACAGCTTCTTTAAACATATTGACACCATGTGCA
>Ga0233435_1002415_pt1 | contig 15756 bp, 10 predicted proteins | sample SI_122_August201_3_FD_182735 | JGI IMG/M metagenome (GOLD analysis project Ga0233435, IMG submission 182735) | Seawater microbial communities from Saanich Inlet, British Columbia, Canada - SI_122_August2016_135_MG | ecosystem: Environmental > Aquatic > Marine > Inlet | place: Canada: British... | reverse complement strand
AGTACACAGGTTATTATAAATTTTTCCCCGGTTTGTTCTCCGGAAAAAAAGGTCTTTTTAAGTCTTCTCTCCCAAAAGTTTTCAATGATTCTTCTTTTCGTTTCAACCTGAAAAAACTACTGGATTCAATAAAGCCCTCAAAAAGAAGAAAGATATATATTTGTCTCCCAAGAAAGTTTTTTTTTACAAGGAGACTTAAATTTCCTGTTTTGCCCCTGGATGATGTCAGGGATTCTGTAGTGAACAACCTTGAAATATATTCACACCTGCCCCTTGATGAGATCTATTATGATGTATTGTTTTCAAAAGATAAAGGCAGTGAAATCAATGCCCTGCTTTTTTATGCTCCGCGCAAAAAACTGGATATATATTTAAATCAGCTCATGGAAACAGGCCATTACAATTCCCTTGAATGCATCTTTCCTTTTTCCTATGGAGCCGGTCCCTGGTATTTTGGTCTGAAAACTAAACCCGGTGATCAAAAAGGCCTTGTGATTCAATATAAGGATTCAACGGAGATAGCTTTATACTCAGGTTACTCATGTATTGATTCTTTTTTATTGGATACATATAGTGAAAAAGAAAACCAGGACAAGATCATAAAGGATATCATGGCTGAACATGATATGTCCGAAAATCAGATAGCCTATAAAAATACCAATACGGTAACCCAAAATAATTTTTTAAATGAAAATATGGGAGGGGCTGCTCTATCACCTGTATTTAGTGGAATGCAACAGATCAGTGTGGATGAAAACTTGCCCCGGATTAAATTATTTAAACCCATGAAACTTCTTTTTCCTCTATTTATTATATTGGGTGCTTTAATGTCTTACCTGTCCATGAATATATTAGATGAACTTGAGGTTAAACAAAAAAATCTGGAAGGGGTTAAAAAAGAGATCATTGCCCTGGAAAAAGAGATTGATCCGATCCTCCAGGCTAAAACAGCCTTGGAAAGGGCTGCTGAATACAAAGGCGATGTAGAGGACTTTGTATTGTCCAAGCCGCCTTTATATTCCTATTTAAATGATCTGGCCCTAAACGTTCCTGAAAATACATGGTTTGCCCATTTAAGCTATAAACCCGGGATTATTTCCATGCAGGGAGAAGGCGACGATGTATTAAAAGTGGTTGAATTTTTAAGGATGTCTGATAAATATAAAGAGGTTAAGTTAAAGGGTTCAGTAAGCCGGACCAAGGAAGGCAAGGACAAGTTTATGATTGATCTTATTTTGAAAGATCTGGAAAAAAAATCCAGGTAAGGGGATAATGAAAGCTCTTTTATTAAATAAACGACTTCGTTTTACCGCATTTGGATTTTTAATATGCATCCTTATAACGGCAGTATGGTGGACCACTTTTTATTCAGGGTTAAAAGATGAGATAGATGACCTTGAGTCTGGACAAAAGGCTTCTCTGCACAGACTTGAAAGGCTTCAATCCAAAAAAAAGGCTCTCTGGAATGAGAACCAGGTTAACATGGAAAAACAAAAAGACCTGCAGCGCCTGTCCAATTTGCTGGTGGGCGGTGATTCTGCTTTAGATGTGAATACTGAGGCCCAAAAATTAATACGTTCTTTCTGGGAAGGTCATGATATAAACCTGGATACTTACAGAGAAATTCCCAGTGGGAAATGGAGAGATAATGTATTAGTAAAACTCAATTATCAGTTTAAGTGTGAGCTGGAAGATTTGTCTGATCTTTTGAATTATTTTGAAACTCTGGAAAAGGTTATCAGGATAGAGACATTGAATATACATTATTTAAAACGCAAAGAAGATAACCTCCAGGTGATTTTAACCCTGGGAATTCTTTCAATTACAAATGATGTGACCTAATTATTTTTTTTTGCAGGAGAGTTGAATCTATGAACAATGGCGTTAGTAAAATCAGGCATTCATATTTATTGCAGGTATCCCTGATGGTATTGTGCGCTGCCATCTTATCCGGCTGTATGCCGGAGATAGGGAAAAAAAAAGCAACCCTTGACGAGCAAATATATAAGAATGATAAACAAATATATAAGAATAAAGTCCAGGATACAAAAAAAGAAGAATTATCTGCCAGGGTTGTAAAAGCAGAAGCTTTAAAAAAGAGTGAACAAAAAACCGAAAATGTTGCAGAACCTGCTGATTCCAACGTCATAAAACAAGATTCTTCCTGGGAACATATATCAGATCCTCAAATACTGGGACTGCAGACATCTGTCAAAAGATACAAACGGACCCCAATGGCATCCACCCCCCCCATGCACATTGACCTGGCCTTTGACAATGCTGATCTGACCGAGATTCTGGACCTGATTCTATATGATCATTTCAATATAAATTATATGATTGACCCCAGTATCAATGCCAAGCTCACCTTTCATTTTGAGGGTGATTTTTCCAATACCACAATTATTGACAAACTCAATAGTGTTTTGCATGTCAGTGGTATTGCAATTGTTGAAGGGGTTGGATCCATATTCAAGGTGGTCCTTAAAAATGACTCTGCCAGGTCTGGTGAATTTAAACTTAATGACAGCAGAACCCTGCAGGAAACAGGAGATGTCACACGGCAGATTAAAATTAAATATTTAAATGCAATAGATACTTCCAAAACATTGAAGTTTTTTATATCCAAGAATGCTCTGATCATACCCGATTCCGTCAATAACAGCATTATTATAACTGACACCTCGGAAAATATTCTAAAAGCTGCTTCCATTATTGATGCCCTGGATGTTCCTTTTTTCAGGGACATTTCCTGGAAAGTATTTCCAGTGTTTAAAGCAAAAGCCGAGACAATTGCCATTGACCTTACAAAAATGTTTAAAACCAATGGCCTTTTTACCAGGCCCGGTATCGTAAACGGTTCTTACCATATCCTGCCCATCAAAACCATCAATGGCATTCTTGTGGCCACAAAATGGCCGGAAATTATTGATACGATCGGGGATTGGATCAAAATTATGGACCAGGCTGATGAGACCTCAACTGATGTTTTTGTTTATTATGTGGAAAACGGTAATGCAGTTGACCTGGCCGATATTTTAAAAGAGGTTTACGGTGGTAAAGCCACTACCACAAAAAATTCCGGCAGCCAGAAGATTGTCCAGGCCACGACGGGTCAGCCGACAAATCCAGTTGCAGGGAAAACTATTGCCAAAAAAACAGTTTCCGGTGATTTGATTGATGATGTCAAAATCATAGCAGACGCAACAAATAATGCTATTATTTTTAAGGCCCACCCAAATGATTTCGCTAATATTAAGAAAATATTAAAAAAACTGGATATCATGCCAAGACAGGTATTGTTAAATGTGCTGGTTGCAGAAGTCACATTAAAAGATTCCTTTGAGTTTGGGGTCCAGTGGATGCTGTCAGATAAAATGAATGGGTATAATAATGTTGTAATGAATGACCAGAAGGATTCATTTGTTACCACGGGCACAGCTCTTGGAGCCGCCACAGGTTTTACATACGGGGTATTTAATGCTGCTGATGCCTTAAAAGCCCTTGTCAAGGCTGTGGGAGAGGATTCAAATATTAATATCCTTTCTTCTCCCAACATCATAGGTGTGGATAATAAGGAAGCCTATATAGAGGTGGCAGAAGAAGTACCGACTGTAACCGGTACGGTAACTGATGCCAACGGGGGTGTCACAAATACCGTACAATATAAAAAAACAGGGATTATCCTCAAGGCAACTCCATCCATCAATTCCAGAGGGCTTGTAAAACTTGACTTAACCCAGGAAGTAAGTGAGCCGGGCACTTTTGACACACAGCTGAATAATTATTCCATCCTGACACGAAAAGCCACCACATCTCTTGTGGTAGAGGACAAGCAGACCATATTCATCGGTGGTCTGATGCGGGAAACAACTTCGATCAGTGATGCAGGCGTACCTTTTTTAAAGGATATTCCAGTACTTGGGTATTTTTTTAAAAAAGAAAGCCAGGAATCACAAAAAACAGAACTGATTTTTTTGATTACACCCCATGTCATAAGATCAAGGACTGAAGCAGATTCAATAACAAAAGAATTTACACAAAAAATAAGCCAGGTTAAGGAACTTATTGATAATTAGATATGTTTTCATATTTTTATTCTGCCTGATCCCTTTATCATCAACATTGGCAGGAACTATTCCACCGGATGTGTGTGTGGTGGTGTCCAGTAAAATAAGGCCTTTTGTATTGATGGCTGATGAAATGGAAAACAGCCTGGATTTTTCCGTGACCCGAGTATATCTTGATTCAGCCTACAGACCCTATGGAGAAAATGGTAAATTCAGAGAAATTTTCGGAAGTGGTTTTAATCTTTTTATTGCAGTGGGGCCAAGGGCCTTATCGTATCTGTTAAAACAAAAAATAACCACCCATATTATCTACGGGATGGTACTCAACCCGGAATCATTTATCAATAGTTACAATACAAATGTTTCAGGAGCCTCACTCAGTATTTTTTCTTCTACACAATTAACCATGATCAAACAGATTTTTCCGGATATACAAAAAATAGGTGTTCTCTATGATCCGAAAAATAATAAAAACTGGTTTAATTCAGCCAGTTTTTTAGCAAAAGCAAATGAAATTTCCCTGATCCCCCTTAATGTTTCGGACAGTTCCATGATTACAGCTGTTCTGGATGAAAAAGCAAAAGATCTTGATGCCGTCTTGTTTATTCCGGATGCTACGGTTATTTCAACAACTATTATCAGGCATACGATTAAACACTTAATTTTAAGAAGAATTCCTGCCATTGGGTATAATAATTTCTTCAGTGATTCCGGGGCTGCATTGAGTTTTGTCACGGATTATCGAGAAGTGGGCAAGCAGGTGGCCAATCTGGTTTACACATTTTTAAATGATAAAAAGAAAGTGTCGGAAGGTCCGGCCTTTACTGTGAGATTGAATCCAAAAGTTATCAAATTACTGGATCTTAAATTAAATGATAATTTACCGGAGAATGTTAAGTTTAAGAAATGATGCAATATTCAATTAAATCAACTCTGTTATTTGGTGCTTTGTTTTCCATCATAGCAACTGCTGTGATAATGGGAATCATTGGTATCAGACTGACTGGTGATTTTTTAACCATGCGGTTTCACAGTAATTTTGAATTGATTGCTCAGAATCTGGCTAAAAATGCTGAACTGGGGGTTTTATTAGATGATACAATCATGCTGGATAGACTGGTCAATAACATGATTGTGCAAAAGGACGTAAAAAAGGTTACCATTTTCTCCGGAGAGAATGTGATACTTGTAGATGTTGAAAAACAAATAACAGGTGACATAGTTAAAATAACGGCCCCGATTCTAACCCCGTCCATGATGGAAGAAAGCTTGATTGATAACAGTTTAAAAGAGTATGATAAAATCGGGAATGTGGAGCTGGGGTATTCAAAGGAGAGTCTTGACCTTCTCAAACATAAAATGACCCTGCGGTTTTTGTTTTTTGCTCTATTACTGGCATTTGTATCAGGCGGCTGGTACTGGTTTTTTTCAAGGTCTATTGTAAAAACTCTGAATCATCTTGTGGATGTGTCCAAAGAAGTATCAGGAGGGCAGATGGATCTTAAAGCCAGCGGAGGAAGTTTTTATGAGACAAAAATGCTGGCTTCTGCATTTAATGATATGCTTAACGGGCTTAAAAAGCAGCGAAAAGCGCTTGAAAAAGCCTATGCAGATATGGCGGAACAAAAATCCATGGCAAATGTGGGTAAATTTTCAATTATGGTGGCCCATGAAATCAAAAATCCCCTTTCCATTATCAAGGGCAGTATGAATATTCTGAAAAAACCTGAGATTGACGATGTCATGCGGGAAAATATGTTCACTTATCAAGAAGAGGAAATTAACCGGATCAATCTTTTGGTGGAAAATTTTTTACTTTATTCAAAACCTTTTGAACCTGTCATGTGTGAGACGGATATGAACCTATTTGTACAAAAATTGATTGCAAAACTGGATGTAGTCAATTTTGAAAAACATATCAAGGTGATTCAGAAAATAGATAAAGAGCCAGCCCGGGTATTGTGCGACACTCCACTCATGGAACGGGCATTGAACAATATTTTAAAAAACTGTTTTGAAGCATGCGGACCTGAGGATACAGTTGAGATGCACAGCCGCACTTTGGACGGATATTGGATTTGTTTAATAAAAGATTCAGGACCGGGTATTAAAAAAGAAGCAATTGATAATATTTTCAAACCTTTTTTTACGACCAAGGCAAAGGGGACGGGCCTGGGACTTGCCATTGTAAAAGATATTATCCTGTTACATGAAGGGAAAATAAGAGTAGGAAATAATGAAAAAAAAGGAGCTTTTTTTAAAATTTATCTTCCCTGTGTGAAGAGAAAAGATCAGGAAAAGATGGCTCATGTTCAATAGAATGAAACCTTTAAATAATGCGTTAATCAAAGGTTTATAGAAAAGAGTGATATTATGGCAAATATACTGATAGTTGACGATGAAGACCGGATCAGGTCTATTTTAAGAATTCTGCTGGAATCAAGGCAACATTTAATTGATGAGGCAGAAAATGGTATAACAGCCCTGGAAAAACTGGAAGATAATAAATTTGACCTTGTGATATCTGATATACGGATGGATGGCATGGGGGGAAAGGAATTGCTTTCGGAAATAAATGAACGGGAAATAGGGTGTCCCGTGATTTTTATCACAGCCTATGCATCCGTGGAATCCTCTATTGATGCCTTAAGGCTCGGGGCTGTGGATTATCTTGTAAAACCTTTTGATGAAGATCAGGTCCATATTGCAGTGGAACGGGCTCTTGGATTTGGCAGGATTATTTCTGAAAACGTCATACTCCAGAAAAGGTTGAAAGACAGCGGGGCACAAGACAATATCATTTTTGTATCAAAGGCAATGAAAAAAGTTGAAGAACTATCCCTGAAAGTGGCAAAAAGTGATGCCACAGTTCTTATTACGGGCGAGTCCGGGGTTGGCAAAGAGGTGGTGGCAAGATTTATCCACGCCAGTTCCCAAAGAACCAAAAACCGTTTTGTGCCAGTCAATTGCGCTGCCATTTCGCCTTCTTTAATGGAATCAGAACTTTTCGGATATGAAAAAGGTGCTTTCACAGGAGCATCCAACAGGACGGAGGGTAAATTTGAATTTGCCAATAACGGCACTTTATTTTTAGATGAGGTTGGAGATCTTCCCCATGGTGCCCAGGCAAAATTGCTGCGCGCCATCCAGGAAAAAGCATTCTCCAGGGTGGGTGGAAATAAAGAAGTAGAACTGGATATACGATTGATTTGTGCCACCAATCAAAACCTTGAACAAATGGTAAGGGAAAAAAAATTCCGGCAGGATTTGTTTTACCGACTGGCCGTATTTCCCATTGAAGTTCCGCCTTTAAGGGAAAGAAAAGAAGCCATTATACCTTTATCAATTGATTTTATAAAAAAATATGGAAAAATGAGCGATTATGATAGTGAAATTATAACAGGTGGCGGGCAAAATATCCTGAAAGGTTTTGCCTGGCCCGGCAATGTACGCGAACTTGCCAATGCCATGGAGCGGGTCATGATATTGAAATCAGGTAAGCTGCCCGTTACGGCGGATGATTTAGGATTCCTTAATATTGACGGTACATCCGTAATCCTTGAAGGTGATTTTAACCTGTCTCCTTCCGGCATAGATTATGATGGACTTCAAAAACAAATCGTTTTACAGGCACTTGAAATGGCCAATGATAATAAAAGCTCTGCAGCAAGACTGCTGGGGCTGTCCAGGGCAAGATTCAGGACATTGGTCAAGTTGGTGGATGGTGAATAAATGTTTATAAAACGTCTTCTATTTATCGGTTATTTAATTTTCTGGCCTGTTTTGATCCATGTAACCCCGCTTTGGGGCGGTGTGGAAGATAAGGCTCTTGAAAAAACCCTGCTTTTTTTTGTGGGTGAAAACCTTGAAGTATTGACACTTGCATCAAAAAAGGCGGAATCAGCTGTTAATGCTCCTGCCGTTGCAAGAGTTATTAATTCCGGTGAAATTGAGAGGCGGGGGGTCAATACCCTTGCAGAACTGCTTGAAACAGAGCCTGGATTTTATATGAACAGTCGGGCGTCAGGTACGATTCCCTATCTTAGAGGTGTTCAGAGCGGGATTCTTTTTCTTTATGACGGTGTGCCTTTGACCACCAACGCAACCCGCAACGCCAATGCCCTGGATTATGAAATTTCCTTATCCAATGTTCAGCGCATAGAAATCATAAGGGGTCCGGGTTCTGTGTTATGGGGTGCGGATGCCTTTGCAGGGATCGTCAATATCGTGCCTTTTAAAGGCAATGATATCAAAGGAGTGGAGGCAGAGGTTTTTGCCGGAAGCAACCGGTATTCAGGTGGATCAATAAAAGGGGGTAAAAAAAATAAATCTTCTGATACTTTTTTATCTATCTCTTATGCCAGGGACCGGTATCATAAGAGTGCATACAAGATTGATTCCTCAATTGCCACGGCAAGCGGAAATTATTTAAAAAATATTGATGATTCCAATTACTTTGAACTTACAGGTAATTCATCTTTAGGAGAAAAAATCAAGCTGTCAGGGAGGTTATCCGACAACGAGCGGGAATATGTCATGAATGACAGTGGATCATTGACCTGGCGCGGCAAAAGAGAATCACCTTCAGGATTTATAAAAGGGACATATGAAGATCGGTTTAAGGGTTTTGACCTGACCTTGACAGGATATTTCCAGTATATTGAGAATAATGTAACCAATGTGGATATTGAGCAGGAACAGTCCGACTTGATTTATTCAGGAGAAATGCTCTGGTATAAAGCTGTTTCAGAGTCTGCCCAATTTACCTTTGGTTCATCATTCAGGCGGAATCATGTGGATGGAGCCGTGGCTGAAAATAATTTTCTACCCATTTCTTTAAAACCCGGCAATTCAGTATTTATTCCAAGTGCAGACCAGGTAAATTATACCAATACACTGATTTCAGCTTTTGGTCAGTATCGACATAAATGGGGCGGACACACTGATTCATGGCTCGGTATCAGGTATGACAACCATTCTGAATATGATGATACATTAAGCTACAGCATGGGAATCAATTCACCATTAACAGATGATTTAAGGGTGAAGCTTGTTTATGGTACTGCATTCAGGACACCATACCCAAACCAGTTGATTGGTGCTGACCCCCTTGATCCTGAACAGATTAATACAGCCAATATTCAGGCTCTATTAGCTGTAGATCCGAAAAAAAGCCTTTCCCTCAACCTGTTCTATAGCAATATTTCCAATTATGTTTTTGAAGATCCTTACGGGGGGCTTTCATTTCCTTCGGAGATCAAAATATGGGGTGCTGAACTTTCCGCCTCTGCAGTCCTGACTAAAGAGTTTGATTTTTATCTGAGCCTGACAGCTCTTAATTCAGATGCTCAAAATATCAGGTACAGAATTCCTTCCTATACCTTTGTCCGACCAGATGGCCAGAAAATTACCGTTTACGAAGAGTGGACCCAGCCCTATGATTCCGGACCTGAATACCTGGCATCCCTGGGCTTTGCCTGGAAGTTTATGCCGAAAAAATTATTAACGGCTAATTTCAAATGGACAGGTGATATTCCCTATTCTTTTGATAAAGACGTTAACAGCGGAAACTTTGATATAACACCCAATGTTTCTCTGGGATTAAAATGGCAGGATTTTTTGGGAACCAAAACAATCCTGAGTTTGAAAGTGGATAACCTGTTTGATACAAAAAATAATACCCCGGGCCGTTATGGACCCGTTGAGGAAAGTCCTCTGCAGGTCTATCTGAAATTATCTTATAAATTTTAATCGAGTAAATAAATCAAATGAACAATCCAGGTGTTGAAAAGTATTTTGTCCATGAATCATCTTATATTGATGAAAATGTTCAAATCAAAGAGGGAACTAAGATTTGGCATTTTTCCCATGTTCTTTCCGGTGCAAAAATAGGGAGAAACTGCAACATTGGTCAGAATGTCTGTATTTCAGGCCGTGTTGTCATCGGCAATAATGTGAAGATTCAGAACAATGTTTCTGTTTATGAAGGAACAATTATCCAAGATGATGTTTTTTTAGGCCCGTCTTGTGTTTTGACCAATGTCTTAAATCCAAGATCACAGATTAAGCGCAAGAACCTGTATGAAAAAACCTTGATTAAAAAGGGGGCAACTATCTGCGCCAATGCAACAATTGTTTGCAATGTAACCCTGGGGAAATATTGTTTCATTGCAGCAGGCGCTGTTGTGACAAATGATGTGCCAGACTATGGTTTTATGGTCGGAATACCTGCAAAACACATGGGATTTATGAGCCGCCATGGCCATAAGCTTAAGCATGCAAATAAAGATGGAATCTATTTATGCCCTGAAAGTGGACTTAAATATAAGAAAAATAAAGAGGGCATAATGTACTGCCTGGACCTGGATGAGAAAGATGCCCTGCCTGAGGAGCTTTCACAGGGTAATAAATCCTATCGTGATTATAAATAGGAGGTTGAATATTGATTGTAAATAATAAGCCAATCAAATTTATTGATTTGTCACTTCAGCAGCAGAGAATTTTGCCCAGATTGCAAAAAAGAATAGCTGAGGTATTGGCCCATGGCCGATATATCATGGGGCCTGAAGTAAATGAACTGGAAGAAAAGCTGTGCAGATTCAATCGAGTAAAACATACAATTTCATGTGCAAATGGAACAGATGCATTGCTCATGGTTTTAATGGCTTATGGAATCGGCCCGGGGGATGCAGTATTTACAACCTCATTTTCCTTTGTGGCAACGGCGGAAGTGATTGCCCTTTTGGGCGCAACCCCTGTTTTTGTTGATATTGATCCTGATACATATAATATTAATCCTGTCGCCCTTGAAAAAGCAATCCAGGCAGTATTGCAAAATGATGAATCAGCCTGTCCTTTTTTAAAAACCATGGACAATTTAAAGCCAAAAGGTATTATTCCCGTGGACATTTTCGGCCTTCCTGCAGATTATGAAAAAATTTGTCGCCTTGGAAAAAAATATGATCTTTTTGTTCTGGCAGACGGTGCCCAGAGTTTTGGGTCGGAATATAGGGGAAAAAAGGCCGCAAGTCTTGGCGATGCAGCAACAACCAGCTTTTTTCCTGCAAAACCCCTGGGATGTTATGGTGATGGCGGGGCTGTTTTTACCAATAATGATGAACTTGCCCAAAAACTGATATCCATCCGGGTGCATGGAAAAGGAAAAGAAAAATACGATAATGTGCGCATTGGGATTAACGGCAGACTTGATACTTTGCAGGCTGCTGTTCTTCTGGAAAAACTGGAAATTTTTCCAGAAGAATTTCAAACCAGAAACAGGGTTGCAGATCTTTATACAAAACTTTTAAAAGATTATGTTAAGATCCAGGCAATACCGGATGACAGAACCTGTGCCTGGGCACAATATTCCATTAAAAAAGAAAACCGGGGAATGATTCAAAAAAAATTAAGTGATAAGGGTATTCCCAGTGCTGTATATTATCCCACCCCTCTTCATCTTCAACCGGCATTTTCTTATCTTGGACATAAACCCGGCAGTCTGCCTGTTTCGGAAAATTTATCAAAGGATATACTCAGTCTGCCAATGCATCCATACTTAAAAGATGAACAGATACGCCATATTACAGATGTGATAGTCAACCCTGACGATGCATAAAATTTTTACCCTTCATGGCTTTTGCAACATTAGGGTAAACTTGCTATGATTAATGACCTGGTATAATAATTGCTTTAAAGTAGAGGCACTATGAAAAAATTTAAATCCTATATAACAATCATCCCAATGATTTTTTGTATTGTTTTTTTACAATCTTTTATTGTGTCTGCTGCTGAACACCAGGATGCTGCCTTATATATGATGAGGCTTATTAATGATACGCGAAAAACGCCTTTAAATGCATTAACGGATATTGGGCTGGATAAGACCACAGCCCAGACAAATCTGGGAATGGATGCCTGGGTTCTGGACCAGGGCCTGCCTCCTCTTGCCGGGAATCCTAAATTGTATGCTTCTGCACTGGACCATGCAAATGATATGAGTACCAATCTATATTATTCCTATGATTCCCAGAACGGGGATACGGTTCAAGACAGAATCAAGTCCAAAGGGTTTGAATTTATCTCTGCCGGAGAAAGCCTTGGAATTTTATCCTTTGATAAATATATTGAACCGCAACAGGCGGCAAAAGTCATATTTGACAATATACTGGCCTATGAGCTGGGGGATTCGATTCTGCCTTCCAATAGAAATATATTGAACCAGGACAGGACGCAAATTGGTATTGCTTTTGTGTCATTAGTTGCAGATCTCGGCCTTGATGTGCCTGTTAATATATACCTGGTTGTTGCAGATTTTGGAAAGTCTGTTCAGCCCAAAAATTTTATAATAGGGAATATATCCTTAAAAACAATCGACTACCCATTGTTTAAGCCTCAAAATGCTATTGAAGGGGTTGATATTGTATTGAAAAGATTGTCTGAACAAAAAGAGGATACAATAATTTCCTACACCATGGGGTTTTTTCAGTTTGAAATGCCTTTTGGCTTTTTTGCTCTTGATGCTGTAGACAAAACAGGAAATATCCTTGACAGTAAAAAATATTTTGCCCAGGATAAAAATATCTTCTTTGATTTATTCGTTGATAATTGACGATATATTGGCTTGTAATAACCATTAATGTAGTTTTCTAACCACAAGATTCCAGTTAAACTTAGATACACCCCTTCCCCGATACCACAATCGATTTGCTCAAATGCGACTCCTTTAATCTATCGTGTTTTTCCGCCACAAGTTGTGTCCACCATAGAGCCTGTCATCCAGTTCCATCCAGCGATGGAAAGGTAAGGCACCCGGAACGGGTATGGGTTGATCATAAAAAACTGCTACCAGTACCACTACCTGTACCTGCATGCGATTATTCTGGTTTCAGGCCCGCCCGAGTTCTACTTAAAGTATTCGGGCAGGCCTTCCAGGCTTTTAACAATTAATGTAATTGTTCAGCCCGTTAAAAAAAGTTATCCTCAAAGCCCTGCCTGATGGATATTTGCAGGAGGTTAAGCGTTTAGCATCGAGCAAAAATATCCATCAGACAGGGCGGTTTCAAACGTAAGAGCTGAATAATTACCAATTAATTTGAGACAGCCCAGAGAATTTGATATCCCATGGGACTATCACTGTAAAATTTGAGATCGCTTAATCCATTGCCGTTAAAATCGCCAAATTCAAAGGCCAGGCTGTTGATTACAGATCCTCCTGCCGCTGTGATGGCCGTATAATCAATGCTGGTCAAAGAAAAAAACGTATAATCAGGTTTAAGTTTCAATGTTCCAACGGTGATGACACCTGTATCAGTATCAATGGTATAGCCACCGGGAACAAGGGTATCCAGCATCTGGGACAGAGAGTCTATGGCCATGGCAGCAGGCGGCAGCAGCTGGCTTAATCCTGTGTCATATGTAACCAGAAAGGAATATGCTTCTGCTGAAGGATCTGCCCCACCCACAACACTGAAACTGGTTGTAAGACTTGTAAATGTATTGGTTTTATCATAACTCCATCCGATTTTCATGGATAAACTGCTCTGTGAAGACGTGCCGATCTGCAGGGCCCCATCCTGTGTCAGGACAGGATCAACACCTAATTTGAGAGCTTCGGCAATAAGATCAAGGGCAAAAACAGGGTAGGGTACAAAAATAATGGCATAAGAATCTGTTATACCAAGCCTGTTTCCATTGGGGATCTCAAAAAGGCCCTTGGGCATATAGTCCTCAACAATGGATATACTTTTGATGCTGAATGAAATAGATGTCCCATCGGAAAATGTGATCAGCATATTTTGGGTAGCCGGGTCAATTGTTACTGTTGCAACGGTTATACCCGTTGAATAATTATTAAAGAGCTCTTCGGCAATTTCAGCAATGGTTTTTTCAAGAGCTGCCGTACTTAAAGCTAAAATCTTCTGGGTGACATCAAGGGTTCTTTCAACCGCATTATAAAGTTCAGCTGTCTGTTTCTCCGTCAGCCCGTGGTTTGATGCAATGCTTTCTACTTTAACAGTATCAAGATCAGGTTTGGGATCCACTTGTATCCCGGAAATTTCCATTACATCATCCAGAAGATGGGGATTTGACTGAAAAAACGCCTGGGATTTTGTTTTATCTGTTTTTATTTCATCAATCTGTGCAGGGGTAAGGTTTTGATTTGCCAAAACAACATCCAGTGTTGCCTTATAGAGCGCATCGGAAATTAATTCCAGCTCATCATGGGTGGTTTCCAGAACGGGCACACCATTTTTGACCATATTTGACATCACACCTTTAAGGCCTGCTCTGATATTTTTTAAATCTTCAGCAGTTGGCGGGTTATCCTTAATTAAATCATCAAGCTTTGTCCTTGTATTGGCGATAAGATTCCCTGCCTTGGTTTGTATTTCCCCTTCATGTTTTTGTCGCAGGGTTGCATCAGCACTCCTGACAGAATCAAGAGTTTTTCCTATAAGATTTTGAGCATCTAAAAGAATCCCGTGTACATCATCGGCCTTTGTGGCCTTAGTCATCTGATCTACATCCATCTCAAGATTATCCTGATTTGTATCAAGGTCTGTGCTGTCCGTTACAAATATTGTTGTAGAAAGTTTAAAGATCGCACCAGTGGTGTCAGTGACGCTAACTATGGCTGTGTAAGTTCCTTTTGCAAGATATGTGTGGGATTCATTTTTACTGCCATTAGGCTTTGTGTCACCGTCACCAAATTCCCAGTTATAGGTAAATGGAGGTGAGCCTTGTGCGATAAAGGCGGTAAATTTAATGGTGGCAGGGGCTACCCCACGGGTAAGATCTGATTTTAAGTCACCTGCAAATATAGAAGGGGTGTCAATATTATCACAATCCTGGTCTATACCGTCTCCGGCAATTTCTGTGGCTCCAGGAAAGATACTTGCATCAGTATCATCGCAATCATCGGAATTCAGCTGCCATTGAAAAATATTACCCGTAAGATTAGTAGTTGAATTGTTGGGATCACCATCCCCATCGCCATCTGAATCAAAATACCAGGTTACATCTGCAAGGGTAGCTTGCGTGTCATTTTCATCAGGATTTGCAAATGCAAAATCAGGCCCGCCTGTCAGCAGAAAAAACACAAAAATGATCATCAAGGATAAAATGGCTTTTTTCATTTTTTTATCTCCTTAAGTTTAAAATTTTATTCTGAACCCGGCCATGAAAAAGATACCCTGCCAGGGAAGCTGGAGAGCTTCCGTGGGTTCTTCAGGAACATAATTAAATTTTTTGTCCAGAATATTATCTATATTAAAAAATAATTCCATCTTCTTGTTATAAATACTTTGTCTTGCTGAAATGCTTCCAATTATGAAATTGTCTCCATTGATTCCGGAAGCTGTGGTATCAAACTTTTGGTCAACAAACCACCAGGCAGTCTGGATAGTTAAGCCAAACGGATATACACAGGTGAACCTGACACCGGTTTCAGAATCACGCCTGTCAAATCCTGTTATTTCAGGCTCTATTTTTTTAAACCTCTGGGTAAAGGAAACAGCATATTGATCGGAAAAAAGATATTCCAGGGCAAACCCCAGGGATTTGCTTTCTTCTTTTAACCAGCTGCCTGATAAGTTGGGATGGGGTAAATAGTTTGAATTATAATCCTTTTTTTTCATTTGAATGTCAAGGCTGGTAAAATATCGGGTTGCCCACTGCCGTTCAAATG
>Ga0233435_1002412_pt1 | contig 15763 bp, 7 predicted proteins | sample SI_122_August201_3_FD_182735 | JGI IMG/M metagenome (GOLD analysis project Ga0233435, IMG submission 182735) | Seawater microbial communities from Saanich Inlet, British Columbia, Canada - SI_122_August2016_135_MG | ecosystem: Environmental > Aquatic > Marine > Inlet | place: Canada: British... | reverse complement strand
GTATTTTTAATGGCAATTTTCTCCTGCATTTTGAAAACAATATCGGGTGATGGCGGTTCTACTATATTTACACGTCCATTATAACGTTCAGGATTTTTATGGATTTGATTTGTATCAAGGTGTGCTTGATTATAATTCATCGTTATTTATATAACTGATATATATTTTCGTCAAATTAAATTATCACGATGAGAACAGACAGTCACTAAATATTTAGTAGGGTCAGAACAAAATGTAAGACAATAGTATAGAATGGACAATTTTTATACTATTGTTATCGTGATTGCTATAATATTATTAATTGGTATACTTACATACATTGGAATGTTGATGAATGATTCGTCGGGATCCGAAATTTACCCCCCTTCATCGACAACGTGCCCTGATTATTGGGAAATTACTGCAGGTGGAAAATGTAAAATCCCTCAATCAGGTGGCAAAAATAGAGGAACTTTGTTCAACGAACATGGTAGCATCCAAGCGAATTCGTCAACAACCCCCGGATTGGTAGATGATGCGGTTATAAATTTTAACGACGATGGATGGAATAAGAGTGGAAAAAGTATATGTGCTAAAACACATTGGGCGAATACATATGGAATAATTTGGGATGGGATATCTAATTATAATGATTGCTAAATTCATTTGATGATAATATTCATGAAATGAATCAATTAGATAATAAAATTAATTACTCGCTGTTCTTCTCCCGATACGTGATCTAATTTTGCTAATGATACGGGATATTGGAATAATGTATGTGTAGATGGCGGTTGTATACCGAAATGAGAGTCGGGTTTTACGGTATTAATTTCCATAATCTCGTGTTTTAACATGCGTATATTTCGTATTTCCGGCATAATATCAGTGATTTGTAAATCAACCGCAGATTTTAAAAATTCTTGATTGTTGGTTTGTTTATATTCAGATAATAGGTCTTTATTTTTCTCAATAAGTGAGAACAAATTTTCTCTTTTAGTTTGTAGGACCGACTCGGTATCCTTATTATTATACATATGGTTGTATTTGTCCAAATACTCGTTATAAAACGTGTGTGCTTCATTGTATAATTGCAACTGATTCTTGAATAATTTAACAGAATCTTCTTCGGATACAAAGTTGAAAAGTGTGTCTAATTTTTGACGTATGATTACATCTTTAACCATATCAAATTCTTCCTTTGCCATATCAAAAATATACTGAAATTGTGTCATAACGCCGGGATAAATTTGAATATCGAGGTCACATGGATTTTTGGTATCACCACATACAGCAGTATACGTGGTTTCTTTGCGTGAAAAAACAGTCCCAACTTTACGTTTGCATTTAATACAATTCGGCACAACTGCTGCCACTAGACGTTTTGCGATTTTTTTGCTAGGTTCCTTTTCAAAAATTTGTTTTCTTTTTTTATGTAAGTCATCTTCGTAGTTTCGTTTAAGTCTAAAGTATTCATTTAGTGCGTCGGTATAATTGGTGTTGTTTTTCTCAGTGGTATTCGAGTTGATCCTAGATAATAGAGATGTATCTGAATTTCTAAATTCAATACTCGGATTATTTTCATATAAGAAGGATTGTATTTTATCTGGAAGGTTCTCAACAAGTGTAATATTATTATTCGAAATATTCAAGGTTGTTAACTTGTTAAGTGAAAGTAGATCGATATCTTGCAATTGATTATACTGGCATGTTAGTGCGATCAAATTGGATGGTAGGTTCTCCAACTTTTTAATTTTATTATGTGAAATATTGAGTGTCTCTAGACGGTTAAGATTCGAAACATTAATATCACTGATTAAATTATCGGTAGCATTAATTGTTACAAGAGACTTGGGTAAATTTTCAAGCGATACCAACAAATTTTGGTTACATGTAAATGATGAAACCGATTTTGGAATATTCAAGACAGATGTAATTTCGCCTTTTGAGAATTTAATAGTTTGAATATTAAAATCATTAAGTAGTAAAAGGTCAAGATCGCCATGCAATGACTCTTTAATGTATAGAGTAGTAGACTGTTTTGGATGCGATTCTAGCATTTCTGCTAATTTTTCATTTGCTGTATTATTATTCCGAATAACTTCATTTCGACTTTCTAAAGTGATGCTCATTATTACCCAATTTATAGAATATAGATATAATATATTTGACTAGTGTCCGTGCGTGAATGGTAACTTAGAAATGCTAGACATTTGTGTATCTTGGTTATCCTTATCTTGTCCTTTGTAAAATCGAATTTTCGACATAACATACTCTTGGTCTTTTATCAATCTCTGTTGTCTATCATACTCATTCGGTTTTTGTGTATAACAATAGTATAATACAGTGCCAAATATTAATGCAAAAATAACAAAAACGCCAATATTCAATGCATAAAAATAGATATTAACTCTGTTGTTATGGCAATTATGCAAAGTATTAAATAGGTATTTTTTAACCGAAGGTTCAATGAGAGACGCTTCCATTTGATTATATATAATGAAATGGATGAAAATTGTACTACATATACGCTAAATAGTACATGACTGATAAATAAGAGAATATAGCCATAACGATAGATACCCCCCATATAGGAATAACAGTTTTGTGACGATACCCAACGCCGAATTGTCTAAATGACCCATCATTATTATACAACATGGCCGGTTTTATGGTATGTATCGCAAAAAACGCTACAATAAAAATAAGAATGGATACGTTAAGTTTGTGATATCTGATATACCCTTTCATATAGTAATATTTGTAATCTAAAATATAATTATAAAAAAATGTGAAGAAATACTTATTGTTCTGAAAAGTCGTCTTCGTCGCGATCTTCTGGATAAAAGTCTCCGTCATCGAAATCGTTTTCAAGATTACTAAAGTCGTATGTATCTCGATTGTAATTGTCCCCGGGTTCATATGCGTCAAGTCGTTCAATGTCGTATATATCTAATGATTCTTGATTGGAATCTTCTAATACATTGGGTGCTTCTTCATGTAATTCTGCGATAAGTTCGTTTCGTTCTCTATCGTAGGTTGTTTTATCGTATTTGAAAATTCCTTTTTGTTGACCGATATTCCATCTGCCTAATTTATATTTTTTAAACATATCTTCAATCTTACGTTCTTCAATACTTAACTTCCCTAAATCGGATATAATCCGGTGTTTTTCTTTGTCCTTGGATCTACCAACCTTTTTCATTATGACCGGGTAAGATATGTCAATGGCGTTTTTGTCTTGTTGTTTCACATCAATAAACGAAATTAATAAGGATGCGACTCGTCGTTTTAAATCTACCAAATTACCGGTTACAATTTCCATTTCAATGAGTCCATTTCCGGCATCATCGCCACCGTCACGGGCGGTGTCTTGTTCGGTGTATAATTGGTTCGAACTGTTATTGTTATTGGCAATGCTTTCCCTACGCGAGAGTTTCGTGAGTTGCGTGTCGGCCATTAATAGGGTTGAATCGTTTGAAAGGACAATATATTCATAAATGATGGAATAAAAGCAATATGAAAAGATTTTATAAATAGTAGGTTTGTCGAAAAGATTATGGAAAACAATGCGTGTATCCTGTGCGTTTTTAACAATACCAGTTTGTATTGGAAAATGATTAATAAACTGCATAATCCCCGAAATACGTAAATTTAATTCAGTGAGTAATCGTTTTAATACAGTATCGGATTTAAATTTTTGAAGGTTCTCATAATATTTTTCAATAAAGTTTTTGATGTCAGATTTATGTTTCTTACTAATTCCCCAATGTGGTGGAACATTATAATGAAATGGCGCGTCGCTCAATAACGCGATAGGATAAATAATACCTATATCAACCGACGAATTTTTGATAAATTGGAGAATTGTATACATATGTGTATCGGATCGTGATGTGCCACTAGACATTTCGTCAATAGACCATTTTGCAATATTCTCGATAAATGAATTCGCTTTGTTGAATTCTAAATCGGTTAGATTTCCGTGTTTGTCCAAGAATTTCATAATTTCGTTGGATAATTTCCCATTAGCGTTTGTTAAGTAGCGATCTAATGCTTTTAATTCGTCATTTTTTTCATGAGTCATGATCTTTGGATTATATTTATTTAAAACTTTTAATAAAAGTTTTCTTAATGGTTCTTCAATAATCTTAGATTCTGTACTATCCAACGTATGTATAATCTCTTTAATGACATTAATTTGATCGAATGGTAGGGCAGTTCTATCATCCACAATATTGTTATTAACTACAATATTCATTAATTTATCAACATCATTTTCGGTGTATCGTTTTCCATTGCGTTTCATAAATTCGATTTTATCAGTGAGAGACCAGTTTGAATCATATCCCGATGGGCGCTCGTTACATATGGATTTATACATGTCGGGCACTGGTAATTTACGATCTAGATTACAGTAATGGATGATTGTAGAATATATAAGTTCTTCTTTATCGCCAGTAGTAACGGAAGAATAATTTATTCCAGTAAATGCTGGATGATAAAACAACGGAGCCCTAGTAAGTTTGTTTAAATCGTTAACAACATTGGAAAGTTGGTTAACAACCTTTATATTGACATTAATGTTATTATCTTCTGAATTGAAATATACAATAGGATTAACGACATTACCTTCATTACAACAACCATTTTCTAAAAACGGTAAATTGGACGACGTTTTTAACAATTGGTCTTTGGTTCTCACTATATGATTAATATATTCGATAATACCATATCCAAATTGTGTAATCTTACTTTTCAATACCGCAATCGATTTAAACTGATCTGGCTTACCATTACGAACAAGGTCAAGAAGGTCTTGTTTAAAATCAGATGTGACATTTTTGAGTGATTTAACGATAGAGAATTTAACAACTGGAGGTAAGAAATGTTCCCAATTCTGAATATGATGTTCTAGAGGTAGGTGTAGTTCCGGATTTAATATAATATATTCGCGTTTCGTAACATACATTTCTGTAATGTCATTTCGAGTAATTATGTATTTTTCAATGATATCTTTAATTCTAGTAGCAAGCGTACTCGATTTGTGTTTTTTAATAGCATTCCATGGAGAAACTTGATTTTTCATTTTACTTAGAACACATGCGATATACGTGATACCAGTCAAATCTTCAATGCCGTCCATAGGGAACCCACTAAATGAACGAACGCACCCCGGAAAAGTATTTTTGGAGGTAAATGCCGGAATAGCAGTTTGTACACCAACTATAAAAACACTAGCAATAATGAAAATCATTGTTTCATTATAATATTCTCTATACGGCCCTAACTGTTTATCATTCATTTTCTCCATTTTCTTAGAACGTTTTGCGTATTTGACTTCACTAAGAATGTTATTTTCTATCAATTCAGACGCTGTTCTTATAATAAAATCCTCAATTGAATCTATATTAATATCAATGTTTGATGATATAGCCGACATAACATTAAATATAGTTTCAGTGATACTGTTCTCGAATACCCGATTCTTACCTTTGTAAATAGAACCAATTAAAACAGTACCTAGATCTTTTTCCATAATATCTCTAGAAGAAACTTTGAATCCCGATTCATTGAATCCTTCGTCAGAACTTAGTTCTATTTTACGAAGAACAAACCCACTGTATTTATCTATAATCGAGTCTCCATCGTCACTTAATACTCCATTTGTATGACATATTTCATCAAGTTTTTCTCCATAGGAAAGATTATTAGTGAATGTTTCTGCGAGAACATGTAACGCAGTAGGAAATAATTTCGTATTGGTTTCAACACAATATAACCATGCGTGATGTTCGTTCAATTCTGTCACCATTGGTGATCTGCAATATGTATTAACAAATGTAATAATATTTTGTTGTTTTTTTGCGAAGTTATCTTGTCCGAGTATTAAATCCCGCAATTTGAGGTGGGGCGAGATTATAATATCGGTATTATTCGTTGTACTTCCAATAATGTAAGCCAAATTGTTTGCTTTGTATAACTGAATATGACGCAACATACGCGATTTGGTTAACATATTTGTATGATATGCGATGTTACTTTCTAATTTAGACTCAAGTTCATCTAGAGTTAATTCATATCTTTTATCAAATTCATTAAGTAACTTCGATCGTGTAGTTTCCCCATTTGGTCTCGTGTTACCTTGAGACATTTCACGACTAATATTACAGAACAACAAATCGGTATCCATGAAGGCTTCATCTTGAATCGTTGTATCGCTAACCCATGTGTCCTTTAATCTTCTATAATAGGTAATTTTTTTACGAACTTCTTGTTCTATTTCAACCGAGTCCTTTTCCTTTTTAGATAAACTATTAATATCATCGCCCGTTTGTAATGTAGGGCGTAATTCAAGTATTGCGTATTCGCCATCCGATACAGTTTTTTTACCGTTAATAATAATGTCTGCCAATGTATCGGCAATTTCAGGGAGACAATCATGTTTGTGAATTAGGTTTTCTGCCAAAAACTCTTTAAAGAGATCGGGTAACATTTTTTTATGTTCTGCCTTGTATTTATCTAATATATGGTAGGGAGTATTGTCAAATTCTTTATCGTAATAAATATCATCAACATTGTTATCAGTTTGTAATTCTTTCATAGAAGTATATTTCTTTGTTAAGAATCGTTTCGAACAATCCGCCGGTTTAATCTTCTCATTATCAGTTAAATCGTCAATCTGTGGTGTGTGTAGGGTTTGACTAATGTTATCTGGCGTAATAAGTGAAATAAGCAATGAGGTGATTAAATTAGTATACAATTTTCCATTATCACTATTATTCATTTGTAAAAGAACCTCTTGAGGCGTGGGAATAACAGTTTGATTATTGTTTACGGATAATCGATAACTATGATAGAATGATTCAAGGAGTTCCGACTTGTTTGTTATTAAATTCAATACCGGATTAATAAATGGGCGAATATCATATTTCGCGTTTTTTAAAGTACGGAATTGTTCGGATTTGGAAGAAATGTTCTGTTTTATTTCTTTGATGCGTTCTCTAATAACATAATGAATATGAGTATATTGTTTAAATGTAATATCATCACTGTACACCATAAATGGTTCAAGTTGTTGCACGACTCCCGTAAAAGATATATTATTTTTAATATATTTTCTTACAAGGTCGACCAAGAATTGTGTTTTTGGAATAATAAGTTGTAAAAAATGTTTATATTTGTCGTTATTAAAACTTTCTGTGTTCAACTCATTACCGAGTATAAATTCTTGTATCCCATTTTTAAAATCAACCTTTTTCTCTTTTTGCATTGTATCATAATCAAGTTCCTTTGATAGATCATTAACAACATGATGAATAATGTCCGTATTTTTTTTTAATAATCGGAATATAGAAAAGTAAGTTTCATGTAATGAGGATTTATGTAAAATATTAGTGGTGGGCAAATTAATTTTAGAATGTTGAACGATGGGTTCGGGCATCATCATAATAGACTTAACCGTCATACTATCATTTGGAGTAAGTGATTTGTGTAAATAAAGCGTTTTATTTGCGTTCAATTCATTTTTTTCAAGAGTAGATAATCCAAGATTATATCGTTGAATAACATATTGTTGACTAGTAAATGGTACACTCGATTTACTGAATACACTTGATTTAAACTCGCCCAAATTGTCAACAATAGCATCAATATTAGTTAACACCTTACGTGTATCTATATGATTGTCATTCGGTGTAGGTTTCGTAAACGGTTCTAAGAATTCTGACATGCGCATATTTAAATTCTGATATGTCATGGTCTGGTCGGTATTTTTATTATCATAATAGGCAATTTGCGAATTGGAAAAGTTAATCAAATCCGTTGAATCATTACTTATAATGGCGTCCTCTGGTTCAACCTCATCACCTTCACTATAAATGTATTTTTTGTTAGACACAACTGGTATTATCCACCTTAATTGTGTATCCACCTTGTGTAATTTATCGATCAATGGTTTATTATACTGTCCTTTTCGTAAAATGTTATTAATATTTTGGTTCTCATCAAATGTGGAAAATTTCATACGTAATTCTTTGAATCGTTCGATTAATAAATGAATATTGCTCATCACCCGCTGATTACGTTGACTATTCGGGATGGTTGATAATAACTCATCTAATAAATCATTAACTTGCGATTCAATGCTGTATCGTTTTTCTGACTCGGGTATTTCAACCACTTGTTCTAATCCTTGTGCGGACTCACCAAAAACAATAGAGTTAGCGTCGATATATATGTCGCGTAACGCGTTGCGGAAGTCACCGTCCCCTTTTGCGTTGTCTGGAATATTAATAATAGATTCTCCAGTTTCGGTAAATTCTATAGTTGCAAGATCTTCTTGTTGAAAATTTGCTGGATCAAATTCCTCACCTTCTTCAAGATCTTTTTTTACGACAGCCAATGAGGGGACATTTTTAAGAGAATCTGGTTTTGCTCGAATATCAATTCGCACAATAGGCAAATTTTCCGGAATGCCTTTGTATCCAAAATTAATATAAATAGTTACAATCTCTGGGAATGTAGTAATTTCAATCATATCTTCTTCTAAATTAGTAATTTCACCAGTAATAATAGTTGGAATTTCACCTCCAAAATGTATGTCAATCCATGTTGTAGGTAACATATGATTCTGTCTAGCATAACCCTTTTCGTTACTTTTACACAAAACGTGAATTTCAGCGATAGATTCATCAGTGAATTTACCTTCATCGGTAATATTTAATACATGTGTACGAGTAGTAACTGTATTGATAACCGATATTTTATTATTATCGATATAGGTAATAACGCCAGTCATCTGATGAATATCATTATTGGATGGTGCGATCAATTCAATAATATCCCCTAATTCGAGTTGTATTGAGTTATTAGATTTAGTTTCCATACTAATTGGGTCGATCCTAGTATCCGACATTTGCATTGTTTCCATTATACTATAATACTAAAATATATACTATGTATCTAAATTATATTACATACAAAACTTATTTGGGAAAGAAACTGGTTAAAAAATAGGAAATAGTATACATGAACCAATGGAAATGATATCTACCCTGAATGGAACACGTATCGACATGTGCGACATGGAGAACAAAATAATTACAAAGAAATATATCATAATAGATAACTGGATGTATTCAACATTTGTTTACAACAAAGATACGTTATGTTATAATGATGTTGAAAGTAGACTATATAAATTGGTTATTTATTCGTACCCAGAAAAAGAACTTGTATGTTATTCTCCTCCCAAAACAATGATAACTACTGAATTTATGGCTCATTATCCAGAAATAACCTCGAATATAGTAATTCAAGAATACATAGATGGTGTAATGTTACATCTATTTTATGACAAACGATGCGATGTATGGCGTATTGTATCTGGTGAGGATACCCACAATATAATCGAACAGTTCAAATCAATATTCCACATGAACGAAACCAATCATAGCCCAGTTCTAGATTATTTAAATACGTCTAATTGTTATACATTTATATTCAACGCAAATGCTGAAAATGATCGTAAATTCTATTTAGTATCGGTATATGAGTTGATAAATAACATTGTTCGATACATACCAGTTTCAGAATACGAGAATGACAGTTTTTTAAGAGACATCGAAGGTATAATATATTTTCCAAAACAATACGATGTGTCCTGTTATAATGATCTGTTGTTTTATGAAAATAATATAGGATATGTGTTAACAGATACAAACAATGGTATACATACAAAGATGATATGTCCGAATTATTCTACACAGAAAGCGTTATCAACAATAGATTCATATTACATATATGAATATTTATGCGTTAGACGTATTGATAAATTATATGAATATAATCAAATCCATAGAAATACTAAATCATTGCGTTATCAAATTCATAATGAATATGAACGTGTAATTACGCAATTACATAACTATTATGCGAATAAATATATACATAAACGTAAAATATCAATACCAGAAAAATATATTCGGTATTTGGCGTTATTTCATAAACGCATTTACATTTCTTCTCTTAAGAAGAAAAATAAAATGAATGTTACTCGATCTCGAATAAAAGAATATTTAAATAGAATGGATCCAATAGAGATATTATATTTATTGATTGCTGTGTAATTACATACTATTGTAGACGGTAGATATTTTACTAAGATTCTGAATATATTTCATGCAGTGATCTTTATTTGATTCATCCATGTTTCGAATAGGTCCGCGTATATTCTCAATCATTTTGATAATGTCGCCTGCGTTATTGACTGAATTGAGATCTTGAGAATAATCTTTATCGACGAAGAAACTAATATCACCTGAATCAATAACACTTTGGTATGTAGTATATACATTTTTGTACCATGCCTTAATCACTAGTGTGGGATTTGCGCGCTTAATAGTTTCAAATGAAACCTTTGCTTTGCTAATTTCGGCACTGTCGGGGTAAATGCGAAGAATATCTTCTAAAAATTCTAAAAAGTGTGTATTAAACGCACGACTTAATGTAGGTTTATCAGTCATTATGATTATATAAAACATAATAAAAAAATGTTTATATTGTTTACGTTATATTTTGTATTTTACACGATTAACAATTTTAACTTACTTGTTGTCCGAATGGCTGTTTATTTGGCATAATTTCATTTATTTCATCCATTCTACGTTGTTGCAGTGAGTCGACGGTTACATCATTTGAAACTTTATCTGGTTTGTAAGTATCATCTGGAGTAGGTATCAAATTCATATTATTAGATACGGGCACGTAGTTATGTAGTTGGCGATTTCCTCCATTTCCTTTTGCACTTAATTCATCCGGACTCATATCATATAACGTATATTGTTCGGATGTGACATTTGTACCTCCATTTGCTTTCATTAATTGATAGGATGATGGTTCTCCGTTGTGATTCGTCGCAACATCGGATTGTGATTTCAAATCTTTATGATAAAATCGTAGAATTTCATCGCCACAAACAATTCGATAGTTTTCTTTTACTAATAAGAGTGAAGGTACACTTTGTACGTTTGGAGGCAGTACTACCTTCCCGCCATTTTCGAGATGTACGTAGGTCTGCCCGTTTTTGTTGTCAGTTTGTCTTTTATCGATACATATAAAACTAATTTTATCGCTTAAATTACCCTTTACTAGAGTTTGTAATACCTTTTGCGAATGCGGGCAATAATTACTATAATATAAAATGTCCATGTTATATTATATACTAAAGAATAATTTATTGATTTCCTACGCACATGCTATATTATATGCTAAAGAATAATTTATTGATTTCCTACGCACATGCTATATAAGAGACGATTTTGGAAGTAGAAAATACCATATGCGATTGCGATAGATACAGCTTGTAAGTAGAATTCAATGCCCTTGCGTTTAGTGATACCAATCATTAACGTGCTAGCTAACATCGTAGTGAGTAAGACAAATCCTACTATAGAGAGAATGTAAAAATAAAGACAATAGTCTTTACTGAGTGGACCAAAAAAAGATTCAAGGAAAGTATCCATTATACACTATTGAAAGATAAAAATCACCAATTCACTAAAACATTATTTGAAAAAATGTATAAAAATATGCCTCTACTTTATATACACTTGTTATGGATAATTCAACAACATGGAAGTTAATTGACAAATATTTTGACAACAACCCCCAAAGTTTAGTAAGACACCATACTGAATCGTATAATGATTTTTTCAAAAGGGGTATTTTTCAGATATTTAAAGAAAGAAATCCTCTTGAAATAAAAACAAAATATGATGATTCGATCGATGATTATCGGTCTAAATGTATTATGCACTTTGGAGGGAAAAACGGTGATAAAATATATTTCGGTAAACCAGTAATTTATGACGATGATAATTCTCATTACATGTTTCCAAATGAAGCAAGACTGCGTAATATGACGTATGGAATGACGATACATTATGATATTGAAATAGAATACATTGACATACTAGAGGATGGACAAGAACCCCAATTAGTAGGCCCAGACGAATTATTTAGCACGACAACTTCGGATAATGGCGAAGAATTTAAAAATATAAAAGAACTTTCCAAAATAGAGGAGGCTGATGATGAATCGAATGTTATTGTTGGTGGTGTTGCTAAACGCCGTAACAAACGAAATCTGCAAAACGCAACAACTGACGACACTGCTTTAATTCGCGATCTTACAGAAAAATCGATGATTGATGCAAATAAACAAATACGAACAGTAACCATCGAAAAGGTGTTGTTAGGCAGATTTCCAATTATGATTCAATCAAATTATTGTGTGTTATCTGGATTGCCAGCGGAAGTCCGACATACTATGGGCGAATGTCGCAACGATCATGGTGGATATTTTATAATTCGTGGAAAAGAAAAAACAGTAGTATCCCAAGAAAAGTTCGGAGATAATATGTTATATATCCGTAAATCAGGAGATGACAAATATTTATATTCTGCTGAGATTCGATCTGTTTCGGAGAACGCATCAAAACCAATTCGAACATTATCGGTGAAAATGATGTCAACCACTTCAACATTCAAAAATATCGTTGTGAATATTCCCAATGTAAGAAAACCCGTGCCTTTATTCATTGTATTTCGTGCACTTGGTATTATTTCAGACAAGGATATCATTACAATGTGTTTACTCGACATAGAAAAATACGATAATATGGTTGATATGTTTATTCCTTCCGTTCACGATGCTGGAGGAATAATGACACAACGAACCGCATTAAAATATATAGCATCCTTCACTAAAGGCAAAACGGTTTCACACGCATTGGAAATATTGGCTGATTATTTTTTGCCACATGTAGGTGATACAAATTATATCGATAAAGCATATTACTTGGGTTATATTACATTTAGATTGTTGTCTGTATATAACGGTAATGAAGAGCCAACTGATAGAGATAATTTCAAATATAAACGTATCGAATTGGTTGGATCTCTAATGTATGATTTATTCCGCGAATATTATAACATTCAACTTCGTGAAATCCATTTAGGATTTGAATCTATACTTACGTTTAACCGTGCCGATTTTGAAGATAATTTACAATCCTTAATAGAACAAAATTATAAAAAAATATTAAGCAATAGAAGTGTAGAAGAAGGTTTCAGAGTGGCATTTAATGGCAATTGGGGATCACAATCACATACAAAACGAATAGGTGTAATACAAGATCTAAATCGACTTTCCTATAATTCAGCACTCAGTCATCTGCGTAAAACAAATTTACCTCTTGACGCTAGTGTTAAATTAATTGGCCCCCGTGTCCTGCATAGTACACAATGGGGAATGTTCGATCCAATAGATACTCCAGACGGCGGTAATATCGGCGTACACAAACACATGGCGATAACTGCGTATATAACCCAAGGAGTTTCTCGAGAACCAATGATAGATTGGCTCAGAGAGAAGGCAGAAATGAAACTATTAGAAGAATGTACTCCATTTAAATTATCAACCTTGACGAAAGTTATTATAAATGGGTTGTGGTGTGGCGCAGTAAATACCCCAAGTGAAACCGTAGATAAAATACGTTTATTTCGACGTAATGGATTATTGCCTATTTATACAAGTGTAACATTCGAAATCGCTAAAAATACAATCTTTATTTACAATGATGCCGGACGCATTTGTCGTCCTATTTTTTATCGCGATCCCGATACTAATAAAATGTCATTTGATAAGGATAATATACGAAAGCGCATTGACGAAAACGATTATACGTGGAATGATTTAGTTAGTGGTTTCAATAAGAAAAGCGTATCTAACTTTAACCCAAACGATTATGGTATGTATGAACTATCTGAATTGTACGAAGGTATTACATCAGAAACTAATCCAGCACGAATGAAACGATTCTTAGACGACAAGGCGATTATTGATTATATTGATACAAATGAAACCGAAAACGCATTAATCGCAGTAAACAAAGAAGATCTAGAAAAAACAGCAAACGATAAGCATACCCATCTAGAAATTCACGAATCATTAATATTTGGTACAATGTCAAACATCATAAATTTTCCAGAGAATAATCCGGCATCTCGTAATTCATTTTCATGCGGTCAAAGTAAACAGGCATGTTCTATGTATCATACCAATTTTCAGGTACGAATGGATAAGACAGCAGTGGTGCTCACCTCAGGTCAGACTCCATTAGTAAAGTCACGGTATTTAGATTATATTAACAAAGAAGAAAATCCATATGGCGAGAATACAATTGTTGCAATCATGTGTTATACTGGATATAATGTGGAAGATGCAATTTTATTTAACGAAGGAGCATTAAAACGTGGATTATTTCAAACTACTTATTATACTACTTATGAAACACATGAAGAATTAAGCAAACAAGGAGAAGATAGTATTGATAAAACATTTACTAACATTGAGTCTGAACCGCACATAGTTGGGACAAAACCCGGCTATGATTATAGCAAGTTGGATAAACATGGTATTATACGAGAAAATACAGAAATAAAAGATAAAACAGTGTTAATTGGATTAACGTCTAAAAATTCTGGCGAACCCGACATTGTTACTGATATGTCAAAAACAACTAAAAAGGGTCAAATTGGAACCGTTGATAAAACATTCATCACTGAAGGAGAAGAAGGGAAGCGTATTGCGAAAGTGAGAATTCGCGAAATTAGAATACCAAATATCGGAGATAAAATGGCATCTCGTGCAGGTCAAAAGGGAACAGTTGGTCTTGTAATTCCAGAAAAAGATATGCCATTTACGCGGGATGGAGTTCGCCCTGATATAATTATTAACCCACATGCGATACCATCTCGTATGACTATAGGTCATTTGGTAGAATGCATTGTAGGAAAAGCGGCTGCCGAATATGGTGGATTTGGTGACTGTACTGCGTTCAATAATAAAGGTTCCAAAATTAAAGTATTTGGAGATATGTTAACAAAGGTGGGTTACCATTCGAGTGGTAATGAACTATTATATAATGGTATGACTGGTGAACAGATCGAAACTGAAATATTTATGGGTCCGAATTATTATATGAGATTGAAACATATGGTAAAGGACAAGGTAAATTATCGCGCACGTGGACCAAATACACAATTGACCCGTCAACCAGTATCTGGACGTGCGAATGATGGTGGTTTACGTATAGGAGAAATGGAACGTGATGTTGTCATTTCACATGGTGCGTCTGAATTTCTACGCGAATCAATGATGGACCGCGCTGATAAATATAAGATTGCGGTTTGTAACACAACTGGTATGATGGCGGTTTATAACGAGTCAAATAACATATTAATGAGTCCTATGGCAGATGGTCCACTTAAATTTACGGGTTCATTAGATGGCACAGAACATGTAGAACAAATTAGCAAATATGGGCGTAGTTTCAGTGTAGTAAATGTTCCATATACACTAAAATTGTTAATACAAGAATTACAGACTATAAACGTACAGATGAGGTTAATTACTGACGACAATATAGAACAATTAGAGAATATGTCATTTTCAAAAAATATTGATAGGTTATTATCGATGCCAGATATTTCACCTGGAGAAGTTATTTCTATGACACGCACTAAGTTGAGAACCTCCAATAACGAAAATAAACACCCCGATACACCTGTATCTGTATCTAATACACCTTCATATACTCCACCCGGATCACCAGCATACCCACCCGGATCACCAGCATACCCACCCGGATCACCAGCATACCCACCCGGATCACCAGCATACCCACCCGGATCACCAGCATACCCACCCGGATCACCG
>Ga0233435_1002408_pt1 | contig 15788 bp, 20 predicted proteins | sample SI_122_August201_3_FD_182735 | JGI IMG/M metagenome (GOLD analysis project Ga0233435, IMG submission 182735) | Seawater microbial communities from Saanich Inlet, British Columbia, Canada - SI_122_August2016_135_MG | ecosystem: Environmental > Aquatic > Marine > Inlet | place: Canada: British... | reverse complement strand
AAAGATTGTAAAAACCAAAAAATATTTTAGCCGGTATGTTCCAGATATTTATATATTTGGTGGTTTTTTTATTTGGTGAGGGTCGGGCGGAGTGGTGCTGCGTACCACTTCGCAGGGTGGGGGATGGGCAACTGAGAGATGAAGTGAATGAGGAGTGAATGGAATGAATGAGGAATGAGCTGAAGAGCGAAGTTGGTTGACTTGATATATAAGGTTAGTTCGTTGATTGTAAAGGGAAACAAGCGAATTTAAGGAAGGTACTCTAAAGGTATTGATAAAGGTACTTCTAGAGGTAGTAAAAGGTGTTGATTACATTTAATATTTATGATATACTTATATGAACTGCACATTTAAAAAAAAGGTGGTGACTTGCCACAGCAAGAAGATATTTTCTACTCAGCTCTTGGGCTTCCTAATCCGTTTGGAGACAAGAAATCTACCAATGGTATGTCCGTTGAGGAGCAGCTAGCCATAGTACCTGAAGGCTTCACTTACCTTGGAAGCACTAAGCCGAAAGAAATGGAAGAAGTAGTAGTAGAAATAATGAAGAAGTGGGTTGCCCTTATTGACTCACACATTGAACAGTTTCCAGATAAGATTGATAAAGACTATTTAAAGTCACAAAGATTCATCACATACCAGGAATTTATAAAAGCATTTGAAAAGCCAAATTTAGAAACTGGAACACGTACAGAATATACCACCTATAAAGATGGGACACAAATTCCAAAAGCAAAAACATTCAAATATGAAAAAAAAGAAATACAAATCGGAAAATGGAAAAACATTAATAGAGCTTATTTTGTTTCAACTTATACCAAAAATATTAAAGGGTATTATAAAATTCTTTCTGAGTCTTCCATACCTAAGACGGATTTTTTTTTGCGAGAACTTCCCTATATAATTAGTGATTCTGACAGGGGAAAGCATACTGCAATAATAGCAGGAACAGGTAGCGGTAAGTCTGAGCTTATGAAAGTTCTTTCATATGCTGAGTTTATAAAGGATTCTAAGAGGTCAATAATTATTATTGACCCACATGGAGAAATGGCGGAACAAATCGCAAAAAATAAATATTTTTATAAGAATAAAGAAAGGCTTGTTTATATAGAACCATATCTTGTAGGGGGTAAATATTTACCACATATAGACCCACTCTATAATGAGGATATGAGCGAAAAGAATATCAATAGAATGGCAACGGCATTTATCAGTATATTTCAGAGTACAATTGATTCTAAGCTCACAGATAATATGGAATCACTTATGAAATACAGTATGCAGGTTTTATTGAGAGCAAAAAGGAAAATGAACCTAATTGACCTTAAAAGGTTAATGGACACAAGCAAGAACCCGGAAAACGAAGACCTTGTAGAGCTTGGTATGAACTCTGAATTATGGGCTGTAAAAGATTATTTTTCAAAAGATTTTCAAGACCAAGGATTAAGTGTAACAAAAAAAGGGGTTAGAAATAGGCTGTCATCTTTATTTGCCAATCAGATACTTGCTAAAATATTCACAGGTAAGCAGACCATAAACTTTGAAGAACTGATGAACTCAGGAAAAATTGTAGTCGTAAACCTGGGAGGAATTGGAGATAGTGAAGCTGAAACATTTGGGGCATTGATTACTGGTATAGTGTACTTCAACGCTTTGAAACGTCAGGATATACCCAAGGCGCAGAGAGTAAGAACAGAGCTTGTACTAGATGAGTTTCCAATGTTTGTAGCTAACAACTCAGATACGTTTGAAGCCTTCATGTCACAGACTAGAAAATTCAATGTCTCACTGACAATGGCTGCACAATACAACTCACAGATTCCCAGAGGTGTTATAAATTCTATCAAAGAACAAGCAGGGGTCAAAATCTACGGTAGGCAAGGTGGAGATGAGGAGCTAAAAAAATTCAAGCCTGGACAGTTCAACGTAACTGCTGGAACGAATGACACTGTAAAAATTAATATCCCTCCATTTCTTTTAGGTTATAAAGACTGTATGTCTAAAAAGGAATGGAAAGAGGTGATGCAGTACCAAATAGATACCTATTATAAAAATACTGAAAATTCAAAAAACTTTGATAAAGAGTCGCAAAATGAAGACAGAAACGAAAAAGGACAGTACAAAAGCTCAAAGAAAAGCAAGCTTGAAAATTTCAAAGCAATCACATAACAGATACAATATGATAGTACCAGAAGCAGATAAACGGGTTTTAGAATCACTTGCAGAGCATAAATATCTAACAGCATCACAAATGGTGCAGCTTGGAATAAGAACTGATACAAGCAATGTAAACAAGGTTCTTAGAAAGATGAAGCACGGAACTGGAAAGGTGATTGACGAGGTATCAAGTAAAGAATTAGGAGGTGGGAAGGATATTGAAAATATATATTTCCTTACAAAAAAGGGAGTGAGTGTATTAACTGGTATTCTAGAGTATGATGCAAACAATGTAAGAATACCGCACAAAAATAAAGAGAAGAAATTAGACAGTTATTTTCATAGGCGAGATACAATTACATATTCAATACACTTTCATACTTGGGCAAAGGAAAATGGAATTGATATTGAGCTTTATAAAGAATATTTTGAGAAAGAAGAAACGCCAGTAGGTACAAGAGATAAAACATGGATATTTGAAAATGATGGAAAAAGCGTAAATGCAGATTCTCTTTGTAGGTTCAATAAAGATGGACAGCAACACTCTTTTTTAATGGAGCTTCACAGGGGCAATGATGTTAAAAAATTTGAGTGGCAGTTTTTAGAGAGAGCTGAAGCTATTGCGGAAGATGCACTTAAAAAACGCCTAGAACTCACCACAGAGCGACATACTAAGATGGTTTGGGTATTTGAGCATGATTCAACCATGAAAGTAGCTATGAGGAGAGTATGGAACAATCCAGTCTATGCAGGGCTTAAGGATATTGTGCTTTTTAAGACTGTACAGGAAGTAGAGAGAGAATTTGGCAGTGCGTGGCATACTTGCGATGGTCGGACTGTTGATTTTTTTGGACAAGATGAAAAAATAGCCTGATTAATAAACACTATTAGGAATAGAGCTTTCAAGACCTTAAGCACACTTGGAAAAGATGCATAGGGTTTTTATAAATTATTAGGAGTGCTAAGATGGAAGTTTTGTTTTTTATTGCGGTTATATATTTATTATTTAATGTAAAATCAATAAAAGAGAAATATGCAAACAGAAAAGACAATAAGCATTATAAAAAGATGTTAGAAGAAGGATTTAAAGTTGAGCAACTGAATAAAGAAAATGAAGTGCTAAAGTTAAGGAAAGAAAATGAAAGGCTTAAGGCTGATATTAAAAGATTTGAGTCTATAAATTATAAGTGATGAAAAAGGGTTTGTTACATGGATAACAAATTTAAAGAGCTTTACACAAAAATACGTAGTAAAAATGATAGCAGCGATATTGAATCAGAAAATTTAGAAAGAATACACAATCTTGCAAAAAAAGTTGGTGATGTAATAGGAGATACATCTAAAGCAGCACTAAATATAGCAAGAAGGGGAAAGTCTAAAATTGATGATGCAAGCATAAATTTTAGAATAAAAGAGCTTACAAATAATATACATAAACAAGAAAAATTATTAGCATATAGTGACAATAATACACATTACAGTGAGTTATATTTATCATTTTTGAATGACCTTTTAGTTAATATTAATCATGCAGATAAAGACAATATTATGAAAAGGGAAGGGCTGTATAAAGAGATTACAGAAAATTGGGTTATAGATAATGACAGAATATCTGAACCCAAAAAAAAATATTACAAAAATAAATTAGAAAAACTCATTATATCAAATGGTGAGTGTGAAAATAATGAACAGGAGCAAGATAGATATGCCAAAATTGATAGCCTTAAAAAAGGTATAGATAGCTTTTAAGAGGGAATGCAATGGAAAAAAACCTTAAAGAGCTTTATAAGAAGCTGCAAAATAAAGATGTTATAGTAAAGAAACAAAATCAACATACAACTGAAAACTGTTCGCCATGGCTTGCAGATATAGCCGTGCATAATGGTTCTTCAGGAAAGCTATTTGACATTGATTGTACAAAATGTAAAATTGCTTATCAATATGGAATTGAGGCTGAGGAAGAAAATATAAGAGCAGGGAATACAAAATGGTATGAGAGTAGTTATATAGAAACATCTGCACATAGGGCATACAGACGTGAAATGATGTCATGGTACACTGATGAGCAATTTCAAGAATATTATGACTTTATAGATATGTTAAACAATGGATAGACTACTCAATAAAATGTTGAATCAAGCAGTAACAGACAGCATTGCAGAAAGCAGTGTTGCCATAAAGCAAGCAGTTCAATATATGAGAAAAAAAGATATAACAATAGAGCAAATTAATTTTGAAGATGTATATGATAAGCCGATAATCTTTATTAAGATTTTAAATAAACTTGCAGATGACATTGAAGATGTAAGAGAAAGGAGTGCCTATGTACAAAAACATATTGCAAGAGTTTATAAGTCAGGAAAAGGAGAGGTTAAATATAAGGAAAATGTAGTTTATAAAGATATAACAATCGAGCATAAATGTAGTGGAGAGTATAAAAATCTTGCATATTTGGCAGGAAAACATGAAGATACAGATTATTCACACTCAAAAGAAATATTTGGAACTTATAACTGTATAGAGTGCATGCTTGAGTATTTAAGAGGGTACACAGAAAACCTGAACAATAAAGCACAACCAAATAATATACAAAGGGAAGATGTCCTAATTAGAAACGAACCCAGAAATATAAATAAATATGGAACTGAAATATTTGTATATGTAGCAATTGTAGCAATAATTGGTGTTGTTACCAGTATAATTTCAGCACTTAGTAATCTTGGAACATTTTCACAGATTGCATTTGGTGCTCTTATAGGATTTATTGCTATAATGGCATCATCATAAATCAATAATAAATGTCTTGCAGAGCAACATAGAGCCTTGTAAATTCGTTGCTCAAGCATATTTATCCTTAAGACTCGCATAAATAACGAAATCCAGAACGAATAAAACCAGTCAACTAAATATGCTTGTTATCTATTGTGATAATCCGAGTTATCACAATTCGAACACTCAAAATGTTTGGATTTGAAGCAGCATTCATACGTTCACAACTCAGTAATCATTGGTCATTTGTGCCAACTTTGACTTAGAAGTTACTCTGTGATATTATTTTCGATAAAATATATGTGTTTATGGCGTTGTTATGAAACATATATGTTCGAAGTTAGAAGAAATTTGGGGGGCTGCCTTCAGGGGGATATTTAAGTAAACACCAATAATTTTAACTGTTTGTGCATCAGAAGAAAATGGGGATTAGTATGTGTTCATATATTTACAAGTTATGCGTTGAATGGCAATTCAGATTATTGTACGTAATTGTTGTCTTTTCAGTTCTTGTTTTGTTTCCATCTCCCTCGTATGCAGGACCTAAATTCCCAGCTCTTCAGAAGTTTTTATCAATTCATGAAGAACGTGATGGGGTTGACAGTCATAAATACAAGATAGAAAATAATACAATTTTATTAGAACACTATTATAAAGGTAATATAGAAGTTAGAGGTAAAGTCAAAATTAACTCATTATCAAAATTTAAAATAATGCATACAGGGAGTACGTCTGTCAGAGCCACAACGTCCTGCATCGCTGGTAAGCCGTATAAACAATTTTTTTTCTGTATGGAGTACGAAATTGAGGACCTTTATAGTCAAAATGAGTTGCGTTTGTCTCTTAGCAACGCACCATCAAAATATTTAAATACTGCAACACTTGCACCTACCAAGAAATATTTATCTCTTATGGACAAGGCTAACAAAGAGATTGCTGAAAAGGATAATGAGAGTATACCAAAAACCAAACTTGGAAATAGTCTGAAAGAATTGATTAACATAATTAATGGATATCACAAAGAAAGTAAGTATAGATATGTCAGCCTTAAAGGTTCAAAGTTGCAAATATCAAGAGTTTATAGCAATAAAACTATAAATTACACTATCCCAATAAATAAAGTGAACTTCAACTATTATTGGTATCGTGATGGCAATGCACGGACCACCGATGCATATTTCTTTTCTATGCTTTGTAAAAATAACTGTATATCCAAAGGCTCAAAAAAAATGAGCGAACTCGCAATGTATGCTGGAACACAAAGAAAGTCTAAAGCTTTAGAGAAAATAGAAGCACGATTCAAAAATAGAGAACAAAAAGATTACCTTAAATATCTTCATAGGATGAAGAAACAAAAAATTAACATACAGCAACATTTGTCAGATTTAGGATACGATGTTGGCCCTCCTGATGGAATCTTCGGACGTAAAACATATGATGCAATTGATAAAGCAGAAGATGATGGGGTAATAGAAAGAGGCCTTTCAACCCACGAACTGATGAACGCATTAACAAAAAAGGTTGAATTTATAAAGCACCAACAAAATTTAAGAAGTGAACAAGCATTGCATGAAAAACTAAGTAAAAAATCGGTGAAATCAGCATACCTTTGGGCTGGGAAATTAGAACGCAAAAAACAACTTGAAAAAGCCAGGAAGGTATACAAGTATATTATAGATAATTATGAAGAAGATGATTTAGCCTTAAAAGCAAATGACCGTATGTTAGCTCTTGAAGATGCTCTCAAAAAACAGAATAAAGTCGTAAGAAACCAACAAAGGTCAAGTAAAAAAGGGCCATGTTCTGGACTCTATGCAGGAAAAATTATCAATAAAAATTTAACACCAACCAATTCTATCGGGGGGGCGTTAGAAATGCTCAACAGGGGAGCGTTCGCAAGATACCAAGCAAAAGTGGTGGGATTTTCCAATAGTACAGGTAAGGTTACTCTAGAAGACCCACGTAATGGACGAATTGTAGAAATGCGTTGCTCTGATTTAAAGTAAGGTAACACCGTTATACCAGCAACAGTTAGGTATTGGCCTGCTTCTTAACTGTTGCTGGTATAAACGGGCTTGTATTCTATTGTGATAATAAATATTATCACATTAGAAACTCCAAATTTAACCATACAGGCTTATGACTACTGAATCAAAACTAGACCAGGCTAATAATGAACCGGCTCAAGTTGATATGAAGAATCTCACACCAACTCAGGATTTTTCAGCTATTAGACCTCTTGCACGCTTCAATCAAACTGCAACAGCTCTTGAAGACCTTAGCAAATGAACAACCCCGCGGCAAGCCGAGGGGTATCGAACGGCAAAACAAAACCCGGAACCACTTTCACCTGATCGGTGAAAGCGATTCTTCACGCGGCAAGCCGCGGGGAATTAAACCCGGAGAGGCGATTAAACACGTTATTGAGGAGTTTTTGCAGACTCGCAGAAGCCAGCAGACACGCAGAGCATACAGAAGCGACTTGAACCAGTTTTTTAAAACAGCAGAGATAGGCAAGCTTGCTGATTTGGCCACTATCCCCTTTTTTGAGCTGGTAGGCTCAATAAATGACTATCTGGAAAATTCCAAGCGTATCAGCCTAGCAGAAGATAAGAGGGTTTTGAATCCTGCTACAGTTAATCGTAAAGCCTACTGTCTTAGCTCTTTCTTTCAGCACCTAGTCAATGTCTACCACTACGCAAAAAACCCCTTAAAGGGCTACCAGACGCTAAAAACTCGTAAGAAGTCTAGTACCCAGAGTTTGACCAGGGGCGAAATTTTGGATTTGCTCAAATTTGTCAAAGGAGAACACAAGGAAACTGAAAAATCTTTCAGGGATTTTCTGATTATGATTTTTTTGTTTAACCTGGCTCTCAGGTGTAACGAAGTTTCTAAGCTTAAATGGTCTGATATAGACCACTCTAAACGCTCTATAGATGTGTTCCAGAAGGGAGGAACTTATAAAACCTTGCCTATCCCCCCTACTCTCTGTGATTTGCTAAGAGAGTTTAAGGAGCTACACCGCACAGATAGTTACCCTTACATATTTATCCCTACTTGCAACAACGTCTCAAAAGAGCTTTTAAAGCCTCTTTCTACCTCGCAGATTGCCAAAATTGTGGAGCTTATCGGTGCAAAGGTTATTCCTGATAAGCCCATTACTCCCCACTCGCTACGCAAGACATTTATAGAACTTTGCCTAGATGATAAAACCGATTTTATATCTATTTTAAATGCTACAGGACATAGCCATACTGATATGATTCGCTACTATGACGGTCGGGACAATCTGAAAAATAACGCAGTGCATAGTATGGGCAATATGATTTGAGTTGAACACTGTTCATTTTAAAGCCTTCTTAGATTTATTAGTGCTATTCCTACATTCCTGACTTTCGTTATCGTATCTATTTAATGCTTGACAATTATTACCTATTGGTTATAATTGTGGTAACTATGAAATATTTTTTCTATAAAGATGATAATGGCAATGTACCAGTTAAAGAGTTTTTACGAGGTATTAGCGATAAATCAGAAGTGAAGTTCAAAAAATGTTTTGAAGAGCTGGTAAAATCTGGTGGTGTGACAGACGGTGTAACAGTTTCCAAACTTAGGGGATACCCACTACAAGAGATTAGAGTCAAAGAGAAGAAGGACTTACACCGCATAATTATAAAGATTCGGTTGAATGATGCCTTTGTACTCTTACATGCCTTTACAAAGCCAGAAGGATACAAAAAAGGTGATAAGAAGGTTAACCAGATGATTGATAGAGAGATAAATGTTGCAATGAACCGTCTCGATAAGATGTTAAACAAATAACCATATTTAATATAGAGCTATGACTAAAAAATTTAATGACATACCCTTTAGCCAAGTAAACCAAGATAGGCTTGAACCTGCTGAACCATATTTTGAAGAGCGGATGAATGACCCTAAGTTTGCTAAGGCTTATGAAGATGAAACTGCTAGGCTTCATATAGCTTCAATTGTTAGACAACACCGAAAATCCTTACATATGTCTCAAAAAGAGCTTGCTGAAAGGGCTGAAACATCACAAAAGACTGTCTCAAAAATTGAGCATGGTACGTTTTCTATTGGAGTTGACCTGTTGCAACGTGTTGCAGAAGCTCTTGACCTACGTTTAGAACTTCATCCTAAGCACGCCTTAAAATCTAATTGAAGCTAATAACGGTTACTTGACCCCCTGCCCTACTCGCTCATGGAACTAAAGAACGAAAAAAATCATTTCTTCTTTTTCTTCTTGTCCTTTTTTTTCTTATCAAAGCGTTTGCCCTTGTTCTTGTCCTTCTTTTTAGGGCTTGCTGTGTACTCCTCTTGCTCTACCTCCTCAACTGGTTCAACTATCGTATCTTCTTGAATATTGCTTGAACTCTTAAAGCCACTATTTTCAATCATGCCGAAACGCTGTTGATAACCTTCAAGGCGTTTATTTGCGTCCATTGCTGTACTCATAGCCATCATGAGTTGATTGTTTTGGTTTTTAATCTGTTCGTCCTTAGCTTTGACCTGTTGCTGTAGGTCACTTATATGTGACTTAAGAACGTCTACAAGTTCGTTATCAACTCTACTTTGTGGTTCGTGTTTAGGCTCTTGGTTTTCAAATTCTTTGTCTAATATTGGTTTTGAATAAATGAAGGTCTTACCCCCCTCTTTCACAGATTTCAAGCTTTTGGATTTTATCCGCTTGTAAACTGCTTGTTGGCTAATACCTTCAAGGGTGGCAAACTGTTTGACTGTATATTTTTGCATGATTCAACCTAGTTTAAAATTGTTTAACAACGTTGCAAACCTATTGTATTTTTATGGACTGTTTGTGTCAATCTATACACCTGTTTTTTGGGGCTTTTTTAGAGTTTTAAACCTTTTCAACTTGGTTGCAAACTGTTGTTGAACATTTTAAACCATGGTTGAATGGTGGTTTAATGCGTCAATTTTCCATACTGTTTTCTTACTTATTTTCAATGTGTTGCAAGTTTTAAACCATTGTTGAACATTTTAAACCATGGTTGAATCTGGTTGTATGGAGTAGGGGAGGGGGTACAGGACTACATTGTTTCATCACGTTCTATGAATCCTAATATCCTTGCCATACGGTAAAGGTCGTTACTGTCTACAGTATAAGCAAGCTTGGTATCTTGTTCTATAAACTTCCTTAGTCTCTTGATTTCCTCTTGTGTTACTGGTTTTACATATTTCTTTGTTAGTATATTATTTTTTATTGCTATTATTTCATCTAGATTTTTTTCTATACGTTTGTACAGTTTTTCATCTCTTTGTGCCTGGGTGTTAATATATAGCCTTTTCATTCATACATAATATTTTCAATATTTTTGTATGATTTTTTCCAATACTTTCAAAAGCTCGCCTTTTCTGTATGTATAGTTTGTCATTTTTAATTTAACCATCCTGGTATATCACTATCATCATCTTTATTTTGCTGTTCATCATTTTTTTCTAATTTTTTTTGTGCCTGCTTCTCTATGTTTTCTTCTATCTGCAATATTCAATGGTCTCTAATTATTTGTTCTTGATTCTCAATTCTTCGTGTTAGTTCTTGTATTTCATCTTTTCTTGTTTGTAGCAACCTTCTAAGGTTTCTTATTTCTTCTGCTCTATCCATATCTACATTTTTTACTCATAATGTTTGACAGAATTCTTTGAATGAATATAACACTGCTTCAACCTTGATTTTTTCTACTGCGAGTGTTTGCAAGTAGTTCATTTTTGAGCATTGTTTAGATGTCATCTTTTCCATTTTTTCCATCCCATATTTTAGATATGTTTTTACCCAGTGTATAAGTTCTTCCATATCATTAATATGAAATTTTACCATTTCTGAATTATTTATCTCTTTATCTCTTAAAAGGTTTCTTGTGATTCGTTTTATTGTTTTATCTACTATTACCCAAAATCATATTGAGTAAGAAACAATGCTTTCAAATTTATTTGACATTATTCATTCTCACAATTTTTGAAGCTCTTTTTCATCCATTATTATATGTTTTTAAATTGCTTGGCTAGATTTTTGACTTGTTTAAGCATCTTCTTAGCCTCAGCTTGTCAGGCTAAAGACTCAGCATGTGCAAGTTGCTGCTCTTCTGTTAACACACTTGTGTGCATCTCTGTGTTAAGATATTTTTCTATGTCGTCTTTTTTTTGGTTTGTTGGCATATAGTTTGATTAGGTTGATTGCTACTTGCGTCATATCTATTTGGTGCAAAATTTCCCTTGTTCAGATTTTTCAAAACTCTTTTTCATGGAGCCTGATAAACGTACTAAGAGCCTCTAAAAGTCCCTCATAAACGTTTTTAATCCGTCTTTCTTCTGTCTGCTTTTTTGTTTGTTTTTTTATCATTTAGAAAAATATTATAAGCTGCATTATGTTATTTAGTTCATAAGTTACATCAAGTCTTTTTTTCTTTCAGATAAGTTTTTGGTTACTCATAAGCTCAACTACAACTCATTGTAGCTTGTTGTTTAAACTAAGTTTTAGCTGTTCCTTTTTTGTTACTGTGTAGGTTTTTTTCATATATTTTTATTGCGTATGTTCTAACTGTACATACAAAATATTAAATTTTTACTAAATTTTTGCATATATTCTTAACATGGCTCTTGTTTGGTACATAAGGGCAGGGCATCAGCCAATATCAAATTTTTGGCTTTGTGTGAGCTTCTAAGGGGTTTTTGGTTGTAGTGATGGTTGAGTATGTTTAGCTTACTGTTAAGCTTGCATGCGCTCATATGAGCTTCTTGTGAGGTTGAATAGAGAGGTTTAAAAGGTTGAAAGGAAGGTTGCAAAACATGTGTATCTTAAAGGCTTAAGCCTGAACGCCACTTCTTGTATTTTTCTAAATATGGTTCAATATTGTATATACTTTCCATTTTCACTAATCATTTTTTGAGTCTTGCCTTATTAATCATACTTAATCATTTCACATATTCTTCTCATATAAATTCTTTCCACCTTTTGTAGTCTGCTCTTCCAACATTTTTATAAAATTTTTCAATATCATTCTCAATTTCTGTTAGATTTACACCATTTTTATTAAAGACATCTTCAAGGTTTATGTTATTATCTTGGGTTTTGTACTCATTTCTAAGATTTCTATATATTGTTATAATTTCAAATATTCGTTGCTTCTCTTTGCTTTCTTCAGACACTTCTTCTTTTGGTGTTAACTCTTCAACTTTAAGCATCGAGTTTAAATATTTTGCCTTATCTTCTATATTTTCCCCTAAACTCATTACATATTCATACCTTTCATTTACAAATATAAAACCTTTTTCTTTTACGCTCCTTTCCAACATTTTTTTATTGTACCCTATATTATCTGTGATAGTTTTTATTTTTTCCTTGTTATTGTCTATCTCCAGATTATTTGTATTTTCCTCAATGTACTTATTTTTCATTCCAAATTCTTTTAATACATCATCAATTATATTTGCTTCCATCCAGAGCGGATGTTGTATATCTCCTTTCTGGAATGGTATTTGAAGACCTTTAATATTTCTTCCTTCTCTTTTTTTAACTATATCTTTCTTTAATATTTTATAGTTTGTATGTACATCAATATCTTTATATATTTTATTTAGCACATCTCGGTTAAATATTTTAAATTGTTCGTATTTTTCAGTCATACCAAAACTGTCTCTCAATACTTTCCAATCTTCAATTTCTAATACACCATTATTGTTATTTTGATAATCTGCCCATGCTAACATACAATATATTGACCTTGAATGTTTATATGCTCTATTTGCTGCTAATCTACATAATATCAGCAAACTTATTCCTGCCCATATTTTTGGGTTTTTCAATAATGGCTCAAGTTTTTGGTTGATATCAAAATAAAAATACTGTCCTGTTTTTGATGGTGGGATAAGATTAACTATCAAACTACTTATCATTTCTTCATTTTCTAATTTGATAGTTTTATCTTGCCCTTTAAAGTTCCACTTTATGTCATTTCTTTTTAGTTTAAAAAATGCGTTTCTTACAGTTGCTACATTTGTTTTTTCTTGCCCACACCATTTATTTAATAATGATTTCTTTATTCTATAAAAACCCTTTTTGTTTGGCCTTGTGTTTTGTACACATAACAGTATTAAAAAATATAAATCAGATTCTATTAATGACGGCTCATTGCTCCAGTGCATATCAACAGAAAACAGTGGATTGCGCACTTCAAGCTCTAATATTTCTGCCGTAGTAATGATTTTATCTGACATAACTGTATATCCATTAAAATTGATAGTATTTTTATACTATCACAATAAAGTGAGATTGCAACACTTATAACTCTCACCTTTAAAAACCAAAACCCCCTAAAAACTCTCACCTTTAAAAACCAAAACCCCCTAAAAACTCTCACCTTTAAAAACCAAAACCCCCTAAAAACTCTCACCTTTAACTCAAAAACCCCCTAAAAACTCTCACCTTTAAAATTTTAAAGCCTTTGTTCATGGGGGTTTGAGGCATGTCCTTAAGTATTAAGTGTTGTAAATATATGTTAAATAACAAACAAACAAATTTTGTTGTTGTTTATTTTGAAAGGTTCTAAAAAGAAAAAATCCTCATATTTTGGCGTATGTGGATTTATACAATCTTCGACTGAGGGTAACAGGGGAGGAGAGGCTTTCATTCAATACAGCTCATTTATGGAAGAGGAGGAGGCAGATTTAAAAACAATCTAACCCCCAACTCTTTCAAAACTTTTAAACTGCAAAATCTTCAACATTTTTTCCTGCTTCAAGTTGCTTAAGCAACCAGTCAGGTTTTCTACCATGTCCAGCCCAAGTTTGTGAAGAGTTGGCAGGGTTGCGGAATTTTGGCTCTCCCTTGGGCTTAGTTGCCTTTGACAGTCTTGGTTTTTTAATCATTTTTGTAACTTTTTCAATTGAATGTCCACGCTCTTCAACTTTTGCAACGAAATGAGCAAACTCAGCTCTTAAACTCTCAAAGTCTTGTTGTTTATGTTGCTCCTTCTGCTCATCAATCAGTTTTTGAGCCGCAAGCAGTTCATTATAATCCAGTTTAGAAATTAAAGTATCAAGCTGTTTTGCCATGGTAAAAACTCCCATAAATGAAAATAGATAAAAAAATAATAGCTAAAATTCAAAAAATAACAATGAAAATACAGCATTCAACATAATAAAATAAAAATTATGCAATACAAAATTTGTAACACCTACGAGAGCTTGATATGATGCGGAAATATCAACAGTTAGGCACTACAATAATAAGGCATAAAAATGGCATTTTATCGTGTTAAAAAAATCAAAGGATTGCCATACTTATACAGGGAAGAGCGATACAGAAAAGGGGATAAAGTCTACTCTAAAAGCTCATATGTTGGAGCTTTAGCCGATATTGGAGCAGGAGGAAGTAATACAGGGGCATTAGCAAAAGAAGAGGAAAAAGAGCGAATCAAAGAAATTATAACTGAAATCAAAAAACGTATGTCACCTATAAATTTTAGGCTAGAGGTGCGAGACGAAACAATTGCAAGGCGTTATAAAGTATCAAATATACTTAAAGATACACTAAAAAATCATGATACTGTAGATAAATACATAAAGAAAACTATACCAGAACCCAAAACAAATAAATCATACAAAAAACAAAAAGCTCCAATATCCCTAGTAACAAAATTTAACCTTAGAGAAAATAAAATTAGTGAAATAGCAATAAGAAAGGAACAAGCACAACTTTATAAAAGTTTAAAAAAAAGTGGCCTTGATACAAAGAAATTCCAAAAAATTGAACTTGAAAAATATGGGAAGAAATCAGGATATAGAAAAAATGTTCTTTCTAAAGGCTATACGGTCTATTTACCAGAAGGTAAATCCAAAAGTATAGGAAAATTTAAAACAAGTTGTAGAAAAGCCATGGCAGGAGCAAGCCTTGACCTTCTTAAAGAACAAAAACCTGAACAGTACAAGACATTGCAAAATTTCTTTAAATCCTCGCATATAGAAACACTTAACAATGTTAGGCACTACGTGAGAGCGTGCGGAGGTAAGGACAAAGAAAAGACCGTAAAAGAAGTAACGCAAGGTAAATTTCCAAAGCCTGGCAGAAGTTCCTTAAAGCCGTATAGCCTTGGTCTGGTAGATTATGAACAAAGGGGAGACTGGCGAGATGATGCAATTGCAACATTTTCTGAGGTTATCGGGAAAGGATATAGTAAATCCATATCAGATAGGCAAAACGAGCTTGGAAAGGCTGAAAGGCTGGCAGAGAAAGCCAGTACAACGATTGAAACACATAAAGGATTTGTTGGGAGATTTAACATAGAGAGGCAGCAAGCAGAAAAAGAACTCAAAAAAGCAAATGCACGCATTGCACTTCAGCAAGAATCACTTAACAAAATTCGTACCCTAAGAGGAATTTTTAAAAAGGGCGGGCTATAGTTAGGCACTACATAAAATCACACCATAGATAAAATTATTTAAACTAGCCGTAAAATTTGTTTAAATATTTCAGTTGAATAAAATTTTTAATTTTGAAACCATAATTCCTTGTTCCTTGTTCCTTGTTCCTTGTTCCTTGTTCCTTGTTCCTTGTTCCTTGTTCCTTGTTCCTTGTTCCTTGTTCTAGATTTTGAAATTTGAATTTGATATTTGATTTCTGGAATTTGGATTTTGAATTATGAAATTGGAGTTTCAAAATGAAATTACAAAGATTGTAAAAACCAAAAAATATTTTAGCTGGTATGTTCCAGATATTTATATATTTGGTGGTTTTTTTATTTGGTGAGGGTCGGGCGGAGTGGTGCTGCGTACCACTTCGCAGGGTGGGGGATGGGCAACTGAGAGATGAAGTGAATGAGGAGTGA
>Ga0233435_1002404_pt1 | contig 15810 bp, 22 predicted proteins | sample SI_122_August201_3_FD_182735 | JGI IMG/M metagenome (GOLD analysis project Ga0233435, IMG submission 182735) | Seawater microbial communities from Saanich Inlet, British Columbia, Canada - SI_122_August2016_135_MG | ecosystem: Environmental > Aquatic > Marine > Inlet | place: Canada: British... | reverse complement strand
CAATGATAGTTAAACATAATCAAGCGCAATGTTTACAAGCAATGATTGCTATTAAAGACTTAGTACAGCAGATTAAACGTATTGAAGATGAAGATGTTAAAAAGCACGTATGCGATAGTGCTATTCAATTATGTGACCAGCTTTTAAATGAGAAAGGTTGAGCATAAATTAACTTTACCATTCCCAGTATCGGTAAACCAATATTACCGTTCAATTCCAAGGGGTAAGTTTTGTAGTGTTATTCTTTCGCAAAAGGGGAGAGAGTTTAAGGCTAAAGTTAAAGAGATGGTTGATATAGACACACCAACTACCAAGCCAGTTCTTGTTATGATTAAACTATATCCACCAACTAAGCGTAAGTATGATGTTGATAATATGCTCAAATCATTGCTTGATTCGCTCATTGGTATAGCTTATGAAGATGACAGTCAGATTAGTTGTTTAGCTGTTAGTAAAGAGGAGGTGCTTGCTGGTGGCAAGTGCGAGATTAAAATTAGAGAGGTTTAATATGTTTCAATGGTTTATGAATTTGTTCAATCGTGATTGCCACGCTAATCAAACGCAGATAGATGTAGTGGCTGCTCATATCAAGTATCACGGATCTATATCAACAACTGAAGCTAGAGCAATAGGTATCAAGCATTTAAGGTCTGTTATTTGTAAAATGAATAAAGCTGGCTATAAGATTAAGAATGTTGGCAAACAGGGTAAATGTGGGATTTATAAGTTTTGAAACATAAACACGCAGAAGTCATACACGCCTTTGCTGAGGGTTACCAGATACAGAAGATGGAAACGCTTTGTTGCGATAAGAGCGTTCAGCATTGGGAAGATATAGAAGTTCCTATGTTCTTAGAAACTGAGCAATATAGAATTAAACCATACGAGGACAACTGGATAGATAATGAAGTCAGTTCTAACTAAAATCAGCGCTATTAAGCGTAACCCAAATAATCCACGCATTCTTAAAGATGATAAGTTTGCTAAATTAACGCAGTCAATAAAAGACTTCCCACAGATGCTGGACATTAGGCCAATCGTGGTTAATGATGATATGGTCGTGCTGGGCGGCAATATGCGATTAAAGGCGTGTAAAGAAGCTGGACTTAAAGAAGTGCCAGTTATCAAAGTAAACGACTTAACTGAAGAACAACAGCGTGAGTTTATTATTAAAGATAATGTTGGCTTTGGTGAATGGGATTGGGATTTACTAGCTAATGAGTGGGATAGTTTGAACCTTGAAGAATGGGGCTTAGACTTACCAGATATTTTTGATGAACCAGATTTTGACGAATTAACTGAAGAAGATAAAGATAAGCCACCAACAATGAAAATAACATTTAAAAATGAAACGCAATTGATGGATGCTCAACAAGATATTGATTTTTTATTAAAAAACAAATTTCCAGAGGCTTATTTTTCAATAAGTGCTGGTGAAGTATGAGGCTGGAAAAGGCATCACATAAGGCAATAAAATATGCTTGTATGAAGTTTCATTATGCAAAAGCTATTCCAATTATATCTACTGGTTTTAGTGTATTTAATGATAACAATGAATGGTGCGGTTGTATAACTTTTGGCGGTGGCGCTTCCCCAAATTTAGGTAAGATGTTTGGAATACGTGCTGGTGAATATCTTGAATTAACAAGAATGGCATTAAACGGAAAACAAGAAAGTACATCAAAGGCAATGTCAATTGCCATGAGATTAATTAAGAAGAAATGCCCAACTGTTAGATTATTAATTAGTTATGCGGATGTTGGACAAAACCATATTGGTATTATTTACCAAGCAACGAACTGGATTTTCATTGACCAGTCAAAGAGCAGTGGCACAGATGTATTTTATAAAGGGAAATGGCGTCACGACCGAATAGCTGGTAATATACCTAAAGCAGTTTTTCAAAAATGTGAGAAAAGAATTAAGGCTGGTAAACGCAAATATATTTACCCTTTAGATAAAGATATGAAAACATTTTGTAATGAATTAGCAAAACCATACCCCAAAAAAGAGGTATAGTAAAAAAAACTATGCGGTAGTAGTTTAAAAGTAAAACGCTTGGCTTCCCGCCAAGAAATGGCGTTGCGATACGACCTTACCGCTCCATATTATGAAAAAAGAAGAAAAAGGAAAAAAGAAAGGCAGACCGTTAGTAGATATTGACTGGGAAAAGGTTGATGGAATGTGCGGTATTCGTTGTACTGGCGAGGAAATCGCTGGTGTATTAGGTATTCATTATGATACTTTGAACAATGCTTGTAATCGTGAAAAAGATATGAATTTTTCGGAGTATTACACCCTTAAATCGCAAAATGGCAAAGCATCAATAAGAAAGAAACAATATACCGTTGCTATGAATGGTAATCCGTATATGTTGAAATGGCTTGGTGTTAATTGGCTAGGCCAATCAGATAAGCAAGAAGTGGAACATAATGTTAATGAAATTAAAGGAATTAAGTTAATACTTGACTGACTTAGAAGATGGTATTAAAGGCGTTAAGGTACTGCCACATCAAAAAACCTTTATAGAAAGCATTAACCCAACCACGGGTTTAATAGCTGGATTCGGTGCGGGTAAATCATTCGCTGGCACATTAAAAACAATCGTTAAGAAACTACAATATCCATCTGTTAATGTCGCGTACTACCTACCCAATTACCCCTTGATTAAGGACATTTGTTGGGAAGTCTTCCCGCAAATGTGTAATGATTTAGGTCTACATTATCAACTGAATAAATCAGATAAAGAATTACATATCCATAAGTTTGGCAAGATATTGTTTCGTAATATGTCTGAACCAGAGATGATTGTTGGTTATGAGGTTGGCTATTCGTTGATTGATGAGTGCGACATTATGCCAAGGCATAAGATGGATAAAGCATTCAAACAGATATTGGCTCGTAATCGTGCTAAGTTACCAGATAAAGCACCCAATCAAGTTGACTTGGTAGGAACGCCAGAGGGTTACCGTTTTGCCTATAACTTGCTTGTTGCTAATAAGCCAGATAACTATCGGTTAATTAAGGCTTCAACGTATGAGAACAAGCATTTGCCAGAAGATTACATTGATACGCTAAAAGAAACCTATGATGAGAAATTGCTTCAACAATATCTGCTTGGTGAGTTTATTAATGTTAATGGTAGTGCCATTTATCATCAGTTTGACCGTGATGTTCACGTTGTACCTGATATCGGAATTGACCCGTATCTGCCGCTCATAATATCGTTTGACTTTAACATCAATCCATATAACGCTATTTACTTGATTCAAGTGATAGACGGTAAGGTAACGATTATTGATAACGCTATTCTCAAGGGTAAACCGTTAGTTGATTCATTGGATTATTTAAAGAGTAAGTTCGCCCACCTTGGTGCTTCATTGTTTAGTGCTACGATATATGGTGATGCTGCTGGTAAGGCTCGTAGCCAAGGCACAGCACAAACCAATTACGACTTAATACGTGATGCTGGATTCCATAAGATGAAGATTAAAACGGCAAACCCACGAATACAAGACCGCAATAATGCTTTCAATTCTATGTTACGGAATGGTGCTGGTTCTGTTAATATAGCGATATGTTCGAGGAATCAAGAATTAATTACTGATTTAGAGCAGATGTCATACAATGATAAGGGCGAAGTTGACAAGTCAAACCAAGACTTAACCCACTCGGTGGATTCGGTGGGTTACTATATTGAATATGAACACGGCTTACATAAGACCGAAGTTCGCAACATTAGGATGAGAGTTGGATGATAATTAACAAACACCCACGCAATGACATTAGAAGCACAATCAATAGCAATGGCTCACGATTAGCTAAATTCAGTAAGCGTTATCAAATGTATAACGACAATTACAATGACCAAGTTGTATCTAAATTAGGTCAAATCTATAGGGCATTTGCTCAATTAAAATTAGACGTTCAAATTAACGACAACAACAACATTTATAAGCAAGTAGTTAATGCTGTTTCTAATGTGTACAGTTTTGGCGTTAATAGAACATTTGAATCAGAAGATGTTCAAGAGTTATACAATGAGTTACGCATTGATAAGACAATGGCTCAAGCCAACAAGTATATGAACGCCTTTAATGACGTGCTGGTACAAGTTAGCTGGGATGGCAAGAAAGAGCAGCCAAAGGTAATGCTAAGGCTTCCACATTTAACCGAGGTTGGTTATTCTCAAGGTGATGTTGAATGGGTGGCATACTTTGTTGAGATGGTAGGAAAAGACCAGAAAACGGAACGCTGGGCGTATTGGAGTAATGAAGAACATTATTACATTGACAAACAATCTGGTGAAGATAAGATTGTAGCGGTTGAAGATAATGAAGAAATGGTTAATCCATTTGGTGTATTGCCTTTCGTGTATCTACATAACGGTTGGAGAGATGAATCTTTCTGGGATTCTTACACGGGTGATGATTTAACTGGTGGTACAATTGATATGGCAGTTCATCTGACGTTTTTGAATCACATCATCAAGACACAATCATTCAAACAATTAGTTGGTAAAGGTGACAACGTGGGTGAATTGCTCGGACAAGTATTAGACCCATTATCAATCTTAACATTGACTGGACAAAATACAGAGATTAGCGTTTTAGACTTACAGTCAAACTATGAACAACTTCATAGAGTAGCGCAAGACTTAGCAAACAACCTAGCGATTAGCTACGGTGTATCACCATCTCAATTTAGAATGACTAGCCAAGCATCATCTGGCTTTGCTTTACAGATGGAGAACCTCAAACTTGATAGATTCACATTAGAGCAACAAGCAGACTTTAAAGTTTATGAAAAAGAGTTATTCACATTGATTGGTCAAGTATCTGAATATTATGGCAAGGCTGTTAATGGAGAAATGACTGTTGATTTTGTTGAGCCTAACTACCCAGCAAGTGAAACTGAGCAATTAACTATTGACCAGCAAAGTATTGACTTGGGTCTTAGTTCACCGCACAAAGTATTGATGCGTAATAATCCAGACTTAACTGAAGAAGATGCTCGTGTTGATGTTGATGATAATATTAATGCTCGTAATGATATGCTTAACAAGGTTAAAACTGGTGGCTCTCTGAACGATACAATGGCTGCTTTAGGTCTAAATGCCAACGCTTGATGCCATATACAATCAATCTCAAAGCGAGGTTGATGCTTTTATACGTCAGTTTGATGGCGAGATGGAAAAAGTATTTGAGCGTGTTAGACGAATTGCCAATGCTCAACTTGCTGGATTAAGCCAAGACGATATATTGAAATATGAATTTGTTTGGCGTAAGTCGTTACAAGATGCTGGATATTATGTTTTAGTTAATGATTTGATTGATACGCAATTTGATTCAATCTATTCTGGAACATTACAAGCATTTGAAGCGGGTGGTTTAAAGACTGCCTTTACTGCTGATGATGCTACTAAGATTCAGATATTAAAGCAGATGAAGCGTGATTTCTTTATTCGCCTTGGTGATGATGTTGGCTTGAGTGTTAAGCGTGAGTTATACAAGTATGCTATATCTGATGCTTCGGTTGTTGATATGACTGCTGGTATTGCTCAAACATTAGAGGGTTCTAACCTTGCCAAGTATTCACAGACTTATGCCAGAACAGCGATTAAAGAGTTTCAACAAGAAGTGATTGATTTACGTGCTGCTGATATTAAAGATGGCGTTTGGGTTTACGTGGGCGTTAATGATGGTCGAACCAGAGATTTTTGTCGCAATGTATTAAAGCGCAATAGGTTTTATGATGATAGTCGTAAGAACCGCATAGAAAACGACCAAGATAGGGCATACAACTGCCGTCATAGGTTCTATAAGATGGATAAACAAGAAGCCGAAGCAAATGGGTATAAGGGTAACTAAACAGCCAAACTGGGGCAAATACAAGAATCGGTTGAAAAATACTGGCGATGCTCTATATTCGGTTTCTGAAAGTATTATTGTTGGTATTATTAATCGTACTCAATCTGGTAAGGATAAAAACAAGAAAGGCTTTAAAGGATATTCAAAGGGATACGGCAAGACTGGTACTGTTAATTTAACTGATACTGGCACAATGCTACACGCTATTAATCGTAAAAAGATAAAAGGTGGTGTTAAGCTATATTTCCCAAATACAAATGAAAATAAAAAGGCACACGGCAATCAAGTAAAATATGGGCGTAAGTTCTTTGGACTTGATAAGACACAAAAAGAATTAATAAAACGCAAACTTGGTAAATTTATTGTAAAAACAAAGAGTTAGTGTTATTATGAAAACAACTTTTATATAAAAGAGGTAAATGTTATGGCTGACGAGCATACAAACGGCACAGACGAAACTCCTAAGTCTGAAAATGAGGTGGTGTTATCACAATCAAAACTTGATAAACTGATTGATAAAGGTTTTAGCAAGGGTGCAAACCGAGCAAAGTCTGAATTAGCAGAACAATTAGGTGTTGATTCAATTGAACAAGCACGAGAGTTAATTAATGCGAAACGTGAAAACGATGAAGCTAATAAGTCCGATTTGGATAAGGCAGCAGAGTTAATCAATACGCTTAATGGAACAATCAAAGGCTTGGAAGCAAACAACAATGAGATTAAGGCTGATATGGCTGTTCAAAAGGTTGTAAGCGAAAATGGTATCAAGGATGCTGATTACTTCAAACATTTATTAGCACAAGCAAGTGCTGTTGATGACTTTGACCAATCAGCATTCATTGAACAATTAAAAGGTGATAAACCTTACTTATTTTCTGGTGGTGATACACAACCAAAGAGAGTAGATGCGACTTCTAACCGAGCATCATTAGATGTTGGTGAACGAGTTAAGTCTGCTAAAACTATGGCTGAGTTATACGCACTCCAGAATGAATTATAAATAATTTCTTAGGAGAAATAAAATGGCTGTAAATACTAAAACGCTTTTATCAGATTCAGTTGTAGATTTGATGAATCAAGCGGTTATCGTTTCTGGTAACTCTTACAATAAAATTGATGCTTACACTACTATTCGTCAAGACGATATGGCATCTTCAATCGCATTCACCGTGTTCTCACGTATGTCTGCTGCGACAACTCCATTAACTGATGGTACTGAAGCGGGTTCAACTACTATGACTGATACTAAGGTATCTTTGACTATGGCTGAATACGGTGCTGTAATCACTTCAACTAGCTTGGCTAATATTGCTACTGCTGGTAAAGCTGACTTAGCATCTGCTGAATTAGTTGGTGTAAACCTTGGTGAAACAACTGACAAGTTAGGTCTTGCTGCTGTGGAAGCTGGTACTAATACTATCGCTGCTGACACTGCTGGTACTTTAGATAACCTTGACTTACGTGAAGCATATACTGCTTTAGCTAATGCTGGTATCGCTAAGTTCCCAGATGGTCGTTACGTTGCTTTCGTTAATCCATCACAAGTATCTGACATTAAAGGTGATTACATTACTATCGCTCAAAACACGGACATTGGTCAAGCGACTTCTGGAATTGTTGGTGCTTTAGAGGGTTTCACTATCGTTGAAGATTCTAATGTTACTGCTGGTACTGTTGTTTGTTTCGGTATGAACGCACTTGGTAAAGCTGTTGCTCTATCTCCACAGTTACGTGTTGTTGAGGGTTCAGATAACCTTGGTCGTACTGTGAATGTTGGTTGGTATGGTGTAATGAAATACGGTGTAATTGACCAGAACGCACTTCGCGTACTTACTGGAGTTTAATCAATGAGCAAGGTAGCTAAAAAAGCAGTAGCTAAAAAAGCTACTAAGCATCAATTGAAAGCACTTTGTGATGGCTCACACGGCATTGATGGTGGTATCTATACCTTTAAAAGTGGTGATACTGTTACTGTATCTAAGAAAGGACATTACGACTCTATGAAAGAGTTGGCGTGTTTTAGCGAGGTATAACAATGGCGTGGGTGCTTAAAAATGCAGATATTATAGCGGCACTACCAATACTGGCTGACCACTACGAAAAGGCTGATTCTGGCTCAACTACAACACTTGTTTCTGGTCGTTTAACTGACCTTGTACAAGCAGAGATAGTTGGTGCTACTATTGGCTTTATTACTGGTGATAACGCTGGTGTTGATGCGACTGTTACTTCATACACTGATTCAACTGGTACATTCGGTTTCGGTGCGGTATCTAATGCGGTGGATTCATCTACTGGGTTTGGTATCGTTTATCTTGATTACACAACTTATATTGATCGTGCTTATGACATTATCAAGAACGAATTGCGTAATAGAGGGTTAGACATTGATTTATTCTTAACAACTGCTCAAGTGAAAGAACTTCATTTGACCAAGTGTTTAGAGTTGATCTGTATGGCTAAACGTCAAGATGCTGATACTGATGATATTTATCACGAATCTTACTTAGTCTTTAAGGAAAACTACGAAAGTGAGTTGACCACTATAAAGGCTGATTATGATACTGATGAAGATGGTACGATTGAAGAAGCGGAAAAGAAGCAATCTAATCAAGTGGTATTGACAAAATGATAACGCTGTTAAAAACAAAAGGCTATAAATTGACAAGGAACGACACGCTTAATAATCGTGAGTTCAGAGAGTTAGACAAATCTGTTGAAATAAATGAAGATTTATCAATGTTTGGACGTGCTGTTTACAACACTAACGAAATATTTGAGTTGTTTTTGAGTGATAAAACATTTACTGACAAAAAGATTCATTCTATTTTAGATGATGGGCGCACAACTGGTTTCAGAGATTTTTATATTGAAACTGGTTATGTTGACCCAGACTACACAATTGATTTGCGTGGCTATGATGAACTTACGGCTAATGTTGAAAGACAAGAGCGCGGGTTTCTGATTACATTTACAACAATAAAACAAGGAGTTTAATATGGCTATTAAAGGACACGAGGGAAGTGTAACAGTTGCTTCTGGTGCTATGGGTAATGCGAAAGCGTTTTCTTTAGACATCAATCAAGAAACTGTTGATACTACTGATTTTGGTTCAAATGGTTGGAAAGAGTCTGTAGCAACTTTAAATAGTTGGTCTGGTTCTATTACAGCAATCTTTGATGCAAGTGGTACTGCTGAAGGTGCTTTACAAACTGGCTTAACTGCTGGTAGTACAGTTGCTTTAGATTTACAACTTGGCGGTGGAACTGGCTCATACGATAAGTATAGTGGTTCAGCAAACATTACAAGTCAAAGTGTTACAAATGATGTTAATGGTATTGTGGAAGTTACTTTCAATTTTGAAGGTACTGGCGCACTAACAATAGCGTAATTTTAAGGGGATTAAGTTCCCCTTTTTTTATTTAGAAACTATGAATAAATTATTAAAAGCATTAGAAAAAGAAGGTACTGATATTCGCTCTGCTGATATGGTAGTTGGTGGAAAACTTCATCACGTCTATTACCGTGTTATGTCTGGGCAAGACCACGACAACGCATTAGAATTATCTAAGAAAGTTAAAACAGTAAAAGAAGCCGATGGTTCAACTACTGATTTGACATATTATGATGATGGGTTATTGAGAGCGCATATTATCTACTTTCAGCTACTTACAAAAGAGGGCGAACGTGTTTTTAATGATTTAGTCAAAGTTCAATGGATTAAAGATACTATCACCTATGAATCATCAAGCTATTTATCGGCTTTGATGGGTTTAAAGTCTGTATCTGATATTATTGAAGAACAACAAGAAGCGTTAAAAAAGATGAATGGCTAAAGGCTAAGGCGTTTCTTGCTTTTGAACTTAATAAGTCCATCTCTGAAATTAACTCATTGCCAATGTCTGAAATTGGTACACTACTAGCATATAAGATTAACGCTAATAAAGAGGTAGATAATGGCAACTGAAAAGATTGAAATTGAGATTATTGCTAAAGGCAAACCAGCTGAGAAAGCAATTCAAGGCGTTGAAAGAAAGACTAAAGACCTAGGCACACAAAGTAAGCAAACTGGAAAAGAAGTTGATGGTGTTTTAACTCGTATGAGAGCAGGTTGGATTGCTGTTGGCGCTTCAGTTGTTAAGGCTGTATCAGAAGCAGCTAAGTTTGAACGTGCTTCTATTGGTCTATCGGCTTCACAAAAGCGTTGGGCGCAAGAAGTATCATTAGCAACCGACATTCAAGCTGAACAAGTTGCTGGCTTCTTAAAGTCTGCTCAAACTGCTGGATTAGCAGAAGAACAGATGAAAGATTTAGCCAAGCAATCAATTGCTTTAGGTTACGCATTCCCGCACGAAAACGCTGAAACATTAAACGACAATATGATTATGCTTGCCAGAACTGGTGAAGCACAAGGTTTTGTTGTTGATATTCTTGAACAAAAGTATTCCGCTCTTGGTGAAGATATTAATAACCTTGATTTAAAGACTAAATCTTGGTCTGAAAAGATGGCTCTTGTTGGTGAGGTTGCTGAGAAATCACAAGCACAAATGGACGCTTCTAAATATAAAGACTTAAACAAAGTTATTGGCACTATGGATAAGGCATTCACAGATGTTGGTCATAGCCTTGTTGTTCTTGGTAGTGATAGCGGTGGTTTTGGTCTTGTTACAAATGTTTTAACGGCATTTTCTCTCGCCTTACAATTTGTTACTGCTGGCGTTACTTCATTAACAAAGGATATTCCAAAGTTATTTGAAGCGCTTGGTTTATGGACTGATAAACAAGCCAAGTTAGTTGATGGTACTGACAAACAAAAAACCGCTGAAGAACAGTTGAGTTACGCATTACAGCAGAAGAAAAACATAATGGCGTCAATACATATATTGACTGGTTCTGCCTTAGAGGGTGCTAAAAAACAACTTGATATGCTTGACAAGCAAATTGCGAGTATTAAAAAACACGGTGATGCTCTTGAAGAATCAAGGCAGCAAATAAACAAAAGCAAGCAAGCCCACGCCGATGCTAAGGCTCAAGAAGTTGCCGATGCCAATAGTGCTTGGGGCAAGATGAAGAAAGGCTTTGGCGATTACGTTAAAGATGTTAATAACAAAGCGGTTACTTTAAGACAAACTGGTGCTAAAGTTGCTCAAGGTATGGAAGATGCCTTTGTTAATATGGCTATGGGCGTTAAGACTTCTTTCAAAGATATGGCTCGTGCCGTTATTGCCGACCTAATTAGAATCCAAGCAAGAGAGGCTATTGTTGGTTTGATTGGTAGATTAGGGTTTCATACTGGTACTGCTGAAGTTAAACATACTGGCGGTGCTATTGGTAAATCAAGAATTCCATCATTCCATACTGGCGTTAGAAGCGATGAACGATTAGCTAAACTACAAGTCGGTGAAGCGGTTATTAATCGTGGTGGTGCTGCTAAAAATAGAGATGCTATTGATGCAATGAACAAAGGTTATTCTGTTGGCGGTCAAGGCGGTCAAGTTACAACTGCTGAGATTAACTTTAATGTACAAGCTATTGATGCTTCTTCGTTTAATAGCTATCTTGTTAATAATCGTGGCACTATTGAGGGCATCATTAACGCATCATTAACATCTAACGGTTCTGTTAGACGTACTATTAAACAGGTCGTTTAAATGGCATTACCAAATTTATCGGGTTATCTTCTTTATGGACACAGCCACGTTCAAATAGAAGAATGGACTAAACAAGGAAGCGCAGTACAGTTTAATTCTGGAAAGAGTCAACGGATAGTTAGCAATACATTACCAGCTATTGAAATGACTATTAGCTATAAAAACATTCCACACTCAACCTATGTTGTTATTAGAAACATATACCAAACTAATCATTCCAATACATTTGAATTAAATCAGACTGGGCAGGAGGTTTTACAATTAATCGACCCAAGACGTGACCATTTGGGTGTGGCTAATACGAGTGTTTGGGCATTTAAAGAGTTTAAATTTAAGGTTGGTTCTGATGTTAAATATTCTGGAACGATTAAACTAATCAGTTCTGTATTTTTTGACTTTACAGAGTATCAGTCTGCTTTTACTCAAGCATCTACTTATTCGCCAGTAACTTCAACTAATACAACATTCACGTCTTTACTGACAAATTATGCTCAACCCTATCAAGTTGATTATGAATATGTAAATAACTCTATATTCTCAAATATCGGACAATCAGCGCGTCATATTAAGGACAAAGGTGGATTGCGTAAGAAGTGGTCATTATCTTGGATATTACAACAGTCTGATTTTCTTGAATTGTTAAAATACTATCGCCAACGTGGTGGTATTATGAGTAAGTTCGGTATGCCAGAACTTGGGTATGGAACTTCAGATACAACCGATGCTATATTTATGACTGATTCATTTAAATATGACAAGCGTGTTGATGGTATGTATATTTGTAAAGCAGATATTGTGGAGGTATTATGAGTAAAACAATAACAAATAGTGTTCGTTCAGATGACCAATTAGCAATTCTACATCTGTTTGAGTTTCATATGGATAAAGACTTAGACGGTACTGTTGGAGAGGTTGGCGAGATATTGTATTTTACAGATCACGATATATTTGTAACCGATGGCACTAATGAATATACACCGTTAGCTATATCATTTGACAGACTCGTTGAAGATTTCTCAATGGCATCTGATTCTATTAATGTATCAATTGATAATATTAATGGTGCATTGACTACAGAAGCGTTAGCGTCTGAATGGCGTAACAATCCAGCTAAAATAACAAGAATTATATATACACCACCATCGCAAACGCTGGATAGCGTTAATTATGATTATGGTTTAGTTCATTATGAAGCAGCGACTACTTATCCAAGGCTTGATATTAGTTCGGTTGTAAAAGACACTTATGTTATGTTTGATGGTTTAATTGATTCATTTAATGCCACATCTCAAGCGTTAAATGGCTCTCTTACGACACAGTTTGCTCATTGGGCGAAGCCATACCCATCAAGAACTTATAACCAGAATGAATTTACATCAATTGTTAATGCTATTGTTGATGTTGTTTATTGGGGTAGACAAGAAACTGTTTAATGAATAATTGCTTTACAACCGCTTATAAATATCTTGACTTGCGCTATTCTTTGCCACAGTCTTGGAAAGGTTGGACGGTTGAAGATATGGATAAATTTGTCAAAGATGAAAAGAAGTTTTTAAGTAGAAAAGACCATATCGCATTCTTTAGAAGTTTTTGCCGTGTAGTGAAAGAAGCTAAAAAAGATGATATAGTGCTTACACGCAAATCAGTTGGTGTTGCTATCAATCAGTTCACGTACTGGGTTTATAACGAAGATTTAGAGCGTGTAGAGCATTTAAATTTAAACAATGAGTGCTTAATAATGAGGATTAATAATGGGTAGTACGGCTAAAGCGATTATTGGAATAGGGTTGGTTGCTACTGGTTTAGGCGCTTTTGGCGCTATGGCTGGTTTAGGTGCTTATGTTGGTGTCGGAGCGCTTACATATGGCGGATTAATGACGCTTGTAGGTGCTTCGTTGCTTGGCTCTGCTTTAGCACCAGATGTGGGTGATATTGGTGGTGTTGATTCATATTCTGGTATTAAGCTACAAACACAAAAGTCAAACACTAATCCAGTTCCAATAATATACGGTCAGAATAAAATAGCTGGCAATATCATTTATCAAACGACAAATAGTGCGATAAACAATGATGATGCTGCAAATGGCTATAATCGTGACTATTGGGCAGTAATGGTATTTGCTGGTCATAACATTGATTCAATGGTTGATATGTGGTCAAGTGATAATAATAGTCTAAGTGTTAGTGGCACTAAACAAACAGAGGAATATGTTCATATTGACTGGGGATATACTTCAACAGCTACAAATATACAAGGTTTGAATTGGGTAACTGATAGTGCGTTTAGTACGTCTACTGGAACTGCCCTTGGTCTTGATAGTGTTGTTATACCAGCAGATTGTTCATATTTGTTAGTTCATCAAGTGTTTGATGCTCAACAGAGTAAGAATATTCAGCTTGATAATATCATTGTTGAAATTAAAGGTAAGAAAATTAGAACAATGACAGATGCCAATACAATTAGTACAGCACTTACATATTCTAACAATCCAGTTAATGTTGTTTTAGATTTATTAACAAACGCACTTTCTGTTGATGATTCAAGTATTGATACAGCTTCTTTTTATCAATCACAACAAGATTGTATAAATAATGGCTGGGAGTGTAACGTTGCTTTAATTCAACAAGCAAACATTCAGTCTATTATTCAAGATGTATTAGCTACTTGTCGCGGTCAGATTGTTCACTCTAATGGAAGTTGGAAGTTAAAAATTGACACCAAATCACAGACAAGCGTCGCTACATTGACTGATGATGATTTTATTAATAATTCTTTATCAATTTCAATGAAAGGTAATAGAGACATTTCTAATAAGATTATTGTTAAATATGTAAACCCATCTGATGAGTGGCTAAGTGCGCAAGTAGTTAAAGAAGATACAACATTACAGTCTTGGGACGGTCAAACATTAGAAAAAACTTTAGATATTAAAGGTATCACAAATCAAACTCAAGCTGAAGAATTAGCAGAAATTACATTAAATACAATGAGGTACACAGAAGATGATATTGGAACACGTGTTAAACAAACACCTTTAGCGCTTTCATTCTCAACAACTGTTAAAAATGCTCATTTAGAAGTGGGCGATGTAATAACCATTGATAGTGATTTACTTGATAGAGATAGGAAATTTATGATATTATCCGTTGAAACAGACCAGAGCGGATTAATTCAGATATCAACAAGAGAGTATTGTGAAACACACTACAAAGATTCATCTGGTACATATTTAATTTAGAGGATATATTATGGCAATTACAACAAGAAGCGGCAAAGGCTCACCATTAACTCACAATGAGATGGATGCTAACCTTAGTGCGATTACAGAAAAAACATCAGCAACGGGTTCGGTAAAAGGTTCATCTGGAACGACAGCACAAAGACCAGCTTCACCAGTTGAGGGTTATACAAGATTCAATACAACATTAAACAGACACGAAACTTATAACGGTTCTACGTGGATAACAGCAGTAAGTTCAGCTAATACAGATACTTCAGATATGTCATTTGTAGTTGATGAAGATGCTATGACATCTGATTCAGCAACGAAAGTACCGACTCAACAATCGGTGAAAGCCTATGTTGATTCACAAGTACAATCTAAAGATGCTCTATCCGAGTTATCTGGCACGTTAGACGATGTTGCTGATGGTACTACTTATGTTAAATCTACTAATGACTTTACAGACGCAGAAGTTACCAAACTTTCTGGTATTGAAACAGCAGCCACAGCAGACCAAACTAATGCTGAAATTAAAACAGCGTATGAAGCTAATGCTGATACCAATGAATTTAGTGATGCTGAACAAACTAAACTATCTGGAATTGAGGCTTCTGCTGATGTTACTGATAGTACAAATGTTGCTTCTGCTGGTGCGGTGATGGAGTCTGATACAACTACGGCTTCAATGTCGTTTGTTATTGACCAAGATGATATGTCTACTGATAGTGCGACTAAAGTTCCGACACAGCAATCAGTTAAAGCCTATGTTGATTCACAAGTACAGTCTAAAGACACACTTGGTGAACTAGGTGGCAACCTTGACGATATTACTGATGGTACGACATATAAGAAGATGTCAGCTACTGAGCAAACTAAGTTATCTGGAATAGAAGCAAGTGCTGATGTCACAGATACAACTAATGTAACTTCTGCTGGTGCTTTGATGGACTCTGAGGTAACTAACCTTGCTCAAGTAAAAGCATTTGATACAACTGATTATGCTACTTCTACTCAAGGTACTACAGCGGATAACGCATTACCTCTAGCTGGTGGTACTATGACTGG
>Ga0233435_1002389_pt1 | contig 15894 bp, 19 predicted proteins | sample SI_122_August201_3_FD_182735 | JGI IMG/M metagenome (GOLD analysis project Ga0233435, IMG submission 182735) | Seawater microbial communities from Saanich Inlet, British Columbia, Canada - SI_122_August2016_135_MG | ecosystem: Environmental > Aquatic > Marine > Inlet | place: Canada: British... | reverse complement strand
GAATGGAATGCCTTATCTAGTAATGAATCTTTACCATGGAGTGAAACTCTGATTAAAAGATATTCAGGTAAATGGGATTGGAAGATATTAAGCAAAAATAAACTCCTACCATGGAGTGAAACTTTGATTGAACGATATCATGATAAATGGGAATGGGGTGATTGGGGTGGGATAAGCTATAATGAGTCTCTGCCATGGAGTGAAGCATTAATCGAACGCTATATGGATAAATGGGATTGGGATAGGCTTAGCAATAACAAGTCATTACCATGGAGTGAAGAACTAATTGAGCGCTATAAGGATAAATGGGGTTGGGGTTGTGGGTTAAGTAATAATGAGTCATTACCATGGAGTGAAGCACTGATTGAGCGCTATGAGGATAAATGGGATTGGGGTAGTTGGTGTGGAATAACCAAAAATGAATCTTTACCATGGAGTGAAGCACTGATTGAGCGCTATGAGGATAAATGGGATTGGAAGTGGTTAAGTATTAACCAGTCCTTGCCATGGAGTGAGACACTAATAGAGCGCCATGCGGACAAATGGAGTTGGAATGAGTTGAGCCGTGATGACATATCAGCTCTTAATGTTTGGGACCTAGATGAAGTATATCAAATGTATAAAAAGCTGTTCAATAACTGGACCAAACAAGAAATAAGTACCGCTTTGGATGTGATTAGAACTACTCAAAACGACTAACCATTAAAGATGTGGATATACAAACAATTATGGATACATCAGTACACTTTGAAAATATATCAGATGAAATATCAAAATATCTAAGAGAAGCTGATAATGATATTGTTATAGCTATTGCTTGGTTTACAGATGCATCGTTATTTAACATTCTACGAAACAAAGCAAGCACTGGTGTTAAAATTAAATTGCTGTATTTGGATGATGATATTAATAAAAATTCATCATTCAATATCAAACAATTAGAAGAATACAAAACAAAAACACAACTATTTCCAATAACACAAGACTTGCACCCTAACAATATTATGCACAATAAGTTTTGTGTAATTGATGGTAAACATGCAATCACGGGGTCTTACAACTGGACATATCGTGCAAAGTCTAATGATGAAAATATCATAGTATTTTCTGATAATACAGAATTTGCTTCACGTTATCTTAAAGAATTTGATAATTTGCTGGAAAAATATCACTTCAAAAAATCAGTCAACAAAAGTCCACAAGCGATTATTCCACGACTAGAAGTTATTAAAAATTTCGTTCTAATGGAAGAGTGGGAATCAGTCCAAGGCCAAGTTGAGAAACTGCGCTCATTTACCGAAATATGGGATTTAGATCCACTCCTCAGAGCTATTAAAAATCAAGACAGTCAAACAACCACAAACTGGATTTCTGTCTTTATTAGAGACAAATCATCAATTGTTATCCATGAAGATGAAAATATTGTAGAACTTAAAATAGAACTAAGAATGTTTGAATATAAGGTAGTAGCACTAAGCACAGAAAAAAATGAATTAGAAAAACAGATAGAAGGTTTTCACCAAAACACAAATCAAAAGTTAGGTGGTTTGATTTCTAGGTTCCTCGAACTACAAGCAAAAAAGAAACAAAAGGAGGCTGATAAAGCTAAGACTGAGCAAGGAAAAGAAGAGCGAACAAAAAAGAAACGATTAGAAGAAGAGGCGGAGGAAGCACAGAAGGAGTGGAAGGAATATACAGAGGATTATGAAGACTTCAAAAAGAAGCCTCAATTAAGAACTTTATCTACTGATGAACGAAAACAAATAAAAGATACGTTTAGAAAGGCTGCACAACTTTGTCATCCAGACAAGGTATCTGAAGATCAACGGGAAATAGCAGAGAAACGATTCATACAGCTGAAGACTGCATACGATCACAATGACTTAGAAACAGTACTAAAAATTCATGATGATTTAATCAATAATCGTCCATATACAGACAATGCGGATTCGTTATCAGATGCTCAGTTAATAAAACAAGAAATTTCACGATTGAAAGGCACATCGGATGACTTGCTAGTTGAAGTTTTAGGTTTGAAAAAACAAGTAGGCGACTTAGGAATTGATTCTATCATTGATTGGGATGAATATTTTGTACAACAGAAACAAAGTTTAGAAGAGGCAATTGAGCAACTGGTGAAGGAACTGAAACAAGTTGAAGTTACAGATAAAAAACTTCCGAATTTTGATGATGACATTCCTTTCTAGCCTTATTTAATATTTACAGGTGATATTTAATATGAGAAGTCAGAAATTTTCGTTCAACGATGAAATTTTGAAACAAAAGTGGATGCTTTTAAAGTTATCTGGTGTTGCATTGTTCATTGGATTAACAGAGGCATTGCCAACAAACATAAAAATAATAGGTTTAGATCTAACAAACAATAAAGACATTTTAGGTTGGTTTATATTTTATATCGCATTATTTCTGCTTTTTAAATATATAATAAAATCTGTATTACAGATAATAGAGTCCTTCTTACCGTCATTGATAAAAATGAAAACAGATAAAACTACAGGTGATACAATAGGACTTTCTCAAAATGAGTGTATACAAGCACAAGGAGAGGAAGACGAACACAATAATATTGGAACAGTAATGGGTGAACTAGAAGAGATAAATACTAAAAATGAAAACATCGTACTTCATAATAAACATAAATTTATTATTGCGCATAATATTGTGGTGATAACATCTGATTTTATTGCTCCAATTGTATTTTCAATTATCAGTATGTTCTATCTATATTTTTATATTTCCTTGTTAAATTGAGTAATGAGATAGATTTGGGGTGTTGGAATGAAGGCTTAAATGAGTAACCAATTGAGGTGAGAAAAAAAAGCATTTAACTTTGGCTCCACACACTACCGTCTTAACCACCATTTCCAAAAATACAAACGACAGAGAAATATGTTCACAGAGGGATTTGTGACCATATGGTCTATTCTCCCTCCTCCCCTCTTATTATACCAAAAAAATCTGAAAAACCCTTTTCAGTTTCTAACTATTTCTCAAAAGTTAATATCTTTCATTTTTGTCAATGGTTTCAAATGTTTACAAAGGGCGCAGAATTCGGTTGGCTTTTTTCTTTTTAAGTTTTATAATTATTCTAACATTACTTAGAAAGATTATAGGGGAAGGAGAATTTCAGATGGGAATCCAAAAAGGAACTAATCCAAATGGGCCAAAGAAGGGTTCATCCATCAAAGTGGAACCCATTCGGAAGAAAACTGAGATTAAGAGAATCAGAGAACTCCTTTCCAAAAATCCCTCCCACCTCTGTCTCTTCTCTGTTGGGATCAACACCGGTTTTCGGATTTCTGACATTCTTCAGATCACAGTCAAAATGGTCAAAGACCTTCAAATTGGTGGTGAGATTTCCATCAAAGAGAAGAAAACGGGGAAATTTAGGAAGGTTAACCTAAATGAAGGTGTCATAAATGACATCAACCGACTGTTAGAGTCCAAAGATTACTCAGATGATGATTTCCTCTTCATAAATCAGAGAGGGAATGTCTTCACCACTCCATATGTGTCTACGATGGTCAAAGGTTGGTGTTCCTCAATTGGTTTGAAGGGTAATTATGCATCTCACTCCCTAAGAAAGACCTTTGGATACCACCAAAGACACACATTTGGGGTGTCTCTTCCCATTTTGGTGGATATTTTCAACCATTCCTCTCAAAAACAAACTTTGGACTATCTCTGTATCCAACCGGAAGAGAAGAAATCTGTCTATATGAACCAACTCTGAGAATTAAGGGGTTGGTTGGGGTGTCTATATCATGTCATAACAGACATCAACAGAGGTGTTCTAACATTGATTTTACTCTGATTTTTTGATACAACACCTCTGTTGATGTCTGTTATGACATGATATAGACAGTTCGGAGGGTGTTATGGAGAAAATATTCAACCTTACAAAATCTGCTGAAATGGTTGGTATCAGTAGGATGACGTTGGTTCGTCACATTCAGAAGGGGAAATTATCCTCTACAAAAGACAAATTTGGGAAGAAGGGTGTTGAGGTGAGTGAACTCATCAGATGTTATGGTGAGTTGAAAAATATTGATGTTGACATAACACCACCATCTGATAGTACAGATGTTAAGGACAACACTGAACTGATACAACAACTCAAAAACACTATTGAAGATTTGAGAAGGGACAAAACCTTTTTGGAAGGTCTGATAAAATCTTGTGAAGAGAATTTGAAATCTCGGTTGTTTGGTTTGATTGAGGACAAATCAAAAGGTGGAAAATCAAAGAAGAAGTCAAAAAAGAAGAAGAAAAAATGATTTTGCAGTTTCGCAGCCTTTTTGAACGCTGTTCATTTTCACTATTTTTAGATAGAATCAGTCTATACAAATGATCTCCAATTTTTATAGATAGGGTGTCCAACATTTTTGTAAAATTTTTCTATTTCATCCTCTGTTTCCTTACTATGATCTCCATCCTTCCACATTCTAATAAGATTATCATTTCTTATTTTGTCTTCTTTGAACTGTTCTTTTTTACTTTTTGATACACTACTTTCAAATGCAAAATCCCTATCCAATGCACTTTTAATATACCCTCTTTTGTTGTCTACTTTTCCATTTTCATCTTCTTCTATACAATATTTTACATTTCTTTCAATCAATTCTTTTGGATATTTTTTAATATATTTTTCAGATTCTGAGGGACTGCAACCATATTTAATTAGTGAATCGAAAAGGTCGTGTTGTTCAAATGGTGGAGTCTCTAATGTTGGAAGCTGTTGTTCTCTTCTAATAGGTTGTGAGGAAATTGTAAATTTTATTATTCTATACCTTCGCCCCTGTTTGATTGCTTCATAGTCATAATGTATATCACTATTTTGATTTATTTGCTTCTTACATACTTCCAAAATTTTGTCTCTAAAATGACTATACTGAACATATTGGTCATTAGGAATACATAAAATTTCTTTTAATTCTTCAATATAGAATGTTCTTTTCTTTATACCCAAATATTGTTTAAGAAGTTCATATAATCTTACACTATAGGACGATTTCAGATAGACTACATTCTCGAGTTGATAACTGGTAAACGATTCTTTCAATTGTAAAAGATATTTCTTCATTAATTGTGGGAACTCTATTGTAATATCTCTTGTTTCCCTATCTATGATAGATACACTAACCCAATCTGCATTTATTTCTTCAACACCATCTTTTATTAGGATTTTTCTATTTCTAAGCCTGTAAATAGTGTCAACTATCCTATCAAAGTTCTCCATTCCACGGCCGAAATGTTGTCTCAGATCATATGCATTGAATTTATAAACCCCGAACTCTCTATCATCCTTTTTCACCAACTCACTAAGAACATAAAGGAGAATCCTCTGCTCATTTATGGTGAGTTTATACTTCGCCTCTATTAATCTATTTGATTTAACAATAAGTTGTTTCATTTTCCATAGTCTCCCCATAACCATTGAGGAGAGTTTACAACAATCTAATTCACACAACAAATTTTATGAGTGTGATTTCGCCCACAAAAGGTGTGATTTCGTCCACAAAGAGTGTGATTTCATCCACAAAAGGTGTGATTTCACCACAAAGAGTGTGATTAGTAGATGCTATACCATTGTTTTTACTTAGAAATCCTAACACATAAACTATTAAAACTAATTAAAACATTTAAAACTACACAGATGGAAAAAGAGACAGTGGTGGTGGTTTCTCTCTTTTTGTCTTTATGCATCAATTCTTCTTATAGACCTCTTTCCTATGTCCCACCTTCACAACGAGTATCCTAAGAACATCATCTTCGATACAGACCACAATTCTGTAGTCTCCAACCCGATATTTCCAAAACTCACCCAATCGTGAACCTTTGAGGGATTCCCCAATATCTCGTGGATTTTCTAATTGAGATAACCTCTTATAGAGAAAAGTCAGAAGACGTTTTGCAATCTGTCTATCTAACTTATCAATCTCTTTCTCTGCATTTGGATCAAACTCAATCTTCCAAACCATATCTCTTCATCACCTTCTCAATAGGAATGGTCTTTGACTTACCGGAACGGATATCAATCAGTCGTTGTTCGGCCAAATATAGGTCTTCTAAGTCGTCTATGTGTTCTTTGATGGCTTCGGTCATATAGAACGTCTTAGAACGGCCAGTTCGCTCTGAGAGAGTTTTCAAACGGTCTGTGATCTCATTGGGGAGTCTTAATGACACAGCTGACATAGTGATTCTCCTTTGGATGGTTGCGATACATGTATTGCAACATATGATGAGGAAAGAATCAATAAGGGATTTTGGTGGGGGATGTGGAAACGGTTCCCATAGTCGCTTTTTTTAAAAGACACAAACTAAACCACATAGGGGAAACCACACTCATTGGACAGTGTGAACCCTCCCCCCTATCTCCTAACAGACCAACCATTGGTGGAATCTGTCTGTGAACGGTCTGAGAATTTGATGGTTGGTGAAGCCCCTTTGTATGTCTGAACAAATTTTTTCAAACCACTTCAGAAAAACTATGTTCAATACGGTCCAAAAACGTCACAACACAACAATATTATAGGAGATATTAACTGGATAAGGTCAAAAAGTTCTCCCCCTCCCAAATGTGACTGCATATTTGGGAGTGAGGTAAGAGGAATCAGATCACCCCAACCATCCTCACTGACTGATAGGAAAGACATCAATTAGGAAGGAGGGGTGGACAGTCCCTACCTTCCCAACGGACACCTTCATTGTCTGATAGTCTTTTAAAGGCTTCCTATAGGAAGGTAGGAGTTCAGAGTCCATCATTTCACTCTCCACATCAGAGATGACCTACAGATCGGTTTTGGTTCTTATGGGAGTTTGTGTTCAGTCCCTACGCCCCCAACGGTCGGATATTTCATCCAATGCCGCTGCAATTGGGTCTATCCCATTCTCTAAGTAGTCAAATGATGTTGTGGTCTCACCCTTCCCATCTTCCTCATTGTTGGAGTCTTCTATATCCTCAAAATTTACTTTACTTAAAATACCTTTTCTTAATGTCCCTTTTTTGTCCTTTTTCTCTTCATTTTTTCCCCACTCATTTTCAAAATGTTTGAGTTTTTCTGCTGCACCTCTAATCAGTTTATATGACTTATCCAACTCAATATTATCATCAAGCAGTTGGGTTTGGTACAACTCATCTTCTGACAAACCGTTTGCTTCTTCTAAAATTTGTTTTCTTTCTTTGTCATAATTATCATCCAACCATTGTATAAAGCCTTCAATTGTTGGTGAGGTGTTTGTTGCATTTCCAATGTTCATTTCTGTATCCTTTTTATGTGTGGTGGGGTCTTCTCCTCCCCCAATATGACCTATACCAATCATATTGGGGGAGAAGAGTTTTTGATTTACTGTATGGTTTGTTTATGCAGCCACATTCTGAAAATGGTGTCTTCTGATCTCTTCTAACCTTATTGATGTGGCGTTGACTACTTTTAGATCACAATATGCCAACGCATAAATCATATAGAACTTTTCAATTGCGACACTAAGGTAGATGATCCTATCCTTTGATGGCAAATACACATGTACCTTTGAGTTCATATATTTAGCTCTTAACATATAGAAATTTTTGATGTTGTACCATTTGATAAACTCATTTGGAATTTCTTCATAAACTTCCAAAAGATTTATAGAAAAGTAATACATCATATCTTCTAATGTTTCCATATCTGAAATTCCACCATCATTCAGAACTTGTGTTAATTTACCAACAAATAAATCCACCCTATCATCTCTATCACAGAAAGTTATCGGTTGGTGAAGGTCAATAAGTGTTTCCCTAATAATGAACTTCATATTTTCATCAAACTTCACTAATAGGTGTGGACTGTTCTGTGTTTTCTTACTGTCCATAGTTTTTCCTCCATTTCTCTGTTTAGTTTTCTGTTTGGGTTTCTGTTTTTGGTTCTTATTTTCTCTACTTTGTTTCCATTGTTTTCTGCCCATAGTCTTTTTCATTGTTTTACCTCATAATTTTAAGTTAAATGACACTTCAATTAGACTGAATACTTCCTAAATTCTGATAAATTGATCACCTCACTTTCTTATCAATGTTCTTTCTTAATGATGGGTGAATTATACACCAATGATTGGATTCAGAAGCCCATAGAGACGGACTGGTGATGGTCAGTTTGTCCACCATATATATGTTTGATAAGATGCAGAAATTGTGTAAGTCGTAGGAGGGGGTTTCAGTGGTGTTCTGATGGTGTGGGGTAGGGAAGAGGTTTGGAACGGTCAGAGACGGTTCTGAAGGTCATCAAAAAGTAAAATTTAATAGAGTCAAATTTTGAAATAGGTTGATGGTCAATTTGCAAGTTGGATATATGAGTCAACCTCTTTCATTTCGTGTTGAAAAAAGAAGAGACTATTTTTATCCATCTCCATACCAATAACAAATTTTCTATCTTTATCTGATAAAGTTTTAACTGAGTTTAAAATATTGTTCCAACATCTTTTGAATTTTTCCCTGTCACTCTTATGGTGTCCATTTGATCTGTAGTCAATGAGGTGGTTAAGGTCGTTAAAATAATAGATACTACACATAGCGTTTTCCTCATTTTTCTGTTGTTCTTCACACTGATCACCAATTTCTCTCAAATTTTCTAAATTATCTCGGATAACTTTCCAACTATTTTCCTTTTCTGAAGGTTCATACTCTTTTGAAATTTCACTGTCTAACCCAAGTTTTGACAGTATTTCAGACCTTAAACTTTGAATATCACTCATTGTCAGTTCCTTTTTGGTTGATTGTTAGTAGATTGATGGGGTCTTTGAAGTAAAAAACACAATTAAAACGCAATTCAAATGTTGTTGTTTGACCCCACCAACCTTCTGACCAATGCCTTTTAGTGACATTGGAGAGACCTTCCTTATCTACTATTTTACAATAAAAATGGAGTTCTCTTAGATTCATCCCTCATGAAGGTGATTTATTTTTTCCTCATAAACCACACATAGTCCCATTTGTGAATTCTGATGTTTTTTCACAATTTTCAAACCTTACCAAACTCACAACGAAGACCAACCACACACAGTCCACAACCCACACCCTCTCATTGAGTGTTGGTTCTCTCCCATTTTTGACAGAGGGGGGAGGGGGGAGGGGGTAGGTATGGAAACCATCCAAAACATTCTCAGAACGACTCTCAGTTAAGAACCAAATCTGAGGTTTCAAACGGTCCGAAGGTTTTGAGGGTAAATTTTTTGATCAGAATTTCGGTGGTCTCTGAAATACACCGCCTCCTTTGGAACACACAGTTGAGATTTACAGCCTCCCCAAAGTACCGAGTGTAGTGTGGTACACAAAGCCTTCAAAAATGCGGTGCTTTTTCGCCTCCGAACATAAATACAAATAATAAAGAAATTAAGGAGTTTTCAGTGATGATTGAACAAAATATTTCAGAACAGAGGAGAGATTCAGAATATGGAAATGTGTTGAGTTCACACAGTTTCCAAACTGTAGAAGACAAAATCCTTCAAAGTGAAATTGAAGAGATTGTATCAACCTACAATCCAAAACCAAATCCATACAGAATCAACCAAATCAACCACAACACAGAAAGGAGAGAGTGATGGGGAGAATTTCAAAAAAACAAATGGCCGCTGTTGAGCGAGAAATGCAGAAAACGAGACTGATATTTAAAAAACCAGAAGCTGTGATGAAACAGGTTAAAGCCTTAGCGAGAAAGATAAACTCACTATCTCCACAAAATATGGCCGTTGCATTACTCACATTTGATGTAATGACAGCTTCGGGTATTCATAAAAAGGGTCTAAGGGGTATGTTGGAATCCCAATACCCAACAGATGTATGGAAAAGTGTTGACCCTCTATTGGATGATATGGAAGTTTTGGTTGAAGAATTGGAGTTTCCATTGAAGACATTGGTGGAACAGTTGGTGGAACAGTTTGAAATTAATTCTTCTGAAAGACTAACTGTTGCCAAACTCAATGAATCTTCAAAATTTGGTAAGGCCAAGCCAACAGTGAAGGAAGTAAAATTACAGCGTTTTTTCTCCTTCCTCAAAATTTTTGAGGAGAGGTTGAAAAATTTCGGTGTTGTAACAGATGAAGAGATTGCAAAGTTTTTGGAGAAAATGACATCCGCCGTCCACAAAATTTCAATTAAGGATAGAGAGGTTCCTAAGACGGTCCCATCAAAACCAAAAGTGGGAGGGTAACATTATGTTTGGTAAAGATGTTAAAGAGGGTATTGTTCCAATTGAGGTGATATTGATATTATTGGAACGCCACTTAAAAAGTAGTTGTAACTATGGGGAGAGACTCAGATTTGCATTGGGGGTTTCCAAAATGATGAGTGAACCGGAATTTTTGGAACCAACTGATCCAAAATCGGACCCCAACCCTATTGATCCCATCTGTTAGTAAGTGTGGGGATGGAACCCAAATCCGTCCCTCTTACTTCCTCTCTGTAAGACCTCAAACCCACTAAATCACAAAGTCCCTCCAACCCCTCTAAAACCCCATATTCTAAAGGGTTCCTACGGTCATCATTTGAATCTGAGAATCTCTTCATTGTAACCATTGGTGGAAATCAGATCATAAGGTTCATTCAGACTAAATCAGATTGATTGTAACCATTGATGGAAATCAGATCAGTAAGTTCATTCTGTACCCAATGATGAGAATCAGATTAGTAAGTTCATTTAGACTGAATCAGATTGATTGTCACCGTCGGAGACAGTGACCGTAAGGTCACTCCCTTCCTACGTCAGTAGGATGTCAGTCACAGATTGATGTATGAAGTATGAAGTATAAGATATTTGGAAAGTTGAATTGTTTGGAACCTCCATATTATAAAGGTGAATAAAATATGTCCTAATATTTTTGGTATGGGTTTATATAAACTCAGAGTGGATATAAATATTTTTTGTATAATAATTAATAAACATACAATGGGATAAAATATCTTTATTGTGACCATACAAAATAGGAGAATAATATGGAAAGTCTAATATTTAATGTACCATCTGTGATTTCACAAAGCTGTATGAAATACACTGATGGAGATGATGGATTTGGATATGATTTGGAGGAAACTGAAATCAACTACTTTTACGCCCTACTATACCTTTATAGAGAAAAACTATTAGAACAGACAGATGACCTATTGATTAAAGGAGAAAATGGTAAATCCAAATTTGATGAATCGGTAGAATGTGAACCAGTGACATTTGCACTGAAAGAATTCAGTGAGATGTGGGTTGACGAAGATAAAAAAAGCTGTGGTGTCAAAGATAGAAAGTTATGTGGTATCAAAAACAAAAATGATTGTGGTGACGAAGATAGAAAGGATTGTAGTGTCAAAGATAGAAAAAATTGTGGTGTAGTCACAATAAGTCAATATGAAGATATCAGACCATTTTTCAATAAACTGAAAGAGATGTCAATTGTGTTAAATGTGTTACGGAAAGACAAAGATATGCCATATACAGAAATTAGGATGGTTGAATCACTCAGTTGGGTCAAAATGAAGAAATCAGAACCTTATTTTACTCTCAACTTTACCAAAGAATTCAGAAAATTAATCATGTTACCAGAACAACTATTTAAGAAGGTTGATTTGAAAACTGTGTTTACTCTCAGAGGTAAGAACCAAAAGTTATTGTACTTACTGTTTAAGGATTATTCCAGAGATGAGGACAATAAAAGATTTTATAAAGGAGTGAAAAAATTTGGGAGAACAGACTTTGAGAAACTATTTGGGTATGTTCCACAAAAAATAGAAGGTATTTCTAAGAATATCCAATCAAAAACAGAGTTGATGATTGATTGTGTCACAACTGGTATAGGAATAACAAAAAATTATATTTTCACCATTATAAACAATGAAATAACAAAAAAACCAGAGAAGAAAACAAAACAACCTAAGAAGGAAATTGAAATTATTGATGGAGTGTGGGAGATATGCAAAATTAGACTTGAGGAACAGAAAGTTTTAAAGAAAAAAAGAAGGGAGAAAAAGATTGATGATGAGGGTAAATATCTGATGACAATCTATACAGAATACCTTGCAGAATTGTCAAAAGCACAAATAGAAATCTATAAATTTATAGACCAGTACAAAAAAGAGGTTGAGTATGATGCATCACCTTCAAAGATACCTTACCTTGCAATATTTGAAGATGTTGATGATGATGATTTACCAATCCATATTAACGATGAATTTCAACTAATCACATATACTGGTCCAATGACCAACACACCGGAAGAGACAATGGAGAAGATAAATGAAATGAAAGGAAACGATGGTATAGTTGGGTCATTTTCCTATAGTAACCTTCACGAAGAAAAATCAAAAACATGTTTAAAGACTACAGAAGAGTTGAGATATGATGGGATAATTAGATAATTTCATCATTGGGGTATGAGAAAAAACAGAGGTTGAAAACAAACTGAGATGAAGTATGTAGACGAAACAGAAATTTGTGTTCCATTATCAGTATTAAGTCACACCTCATCAACAGTGAGGTGTGACCACAATTTCTCATATTCATTGATACAAATTGTGTTTCCTCTTTATGGTGGGTATAATCACATTTGACCCTACCCATTAACCAAAAACCAATGATAGGAAGCTCAAATGACAAATATAGATGTTGATGGACTCTCTTTCGAAGAACTCGCCGAAATCCAAAAAAAAGCTGGTGAGCGTATGAAGGGGATGGAGAAACAGAGAATAAAAGATTTGAGAAAGAAAATAAAAGATTTGATAAAGGAAGAAGGTTTTACACCATTGCAGATTGTAGGTGTGAATACTTTTAAAGCAGGTGAGGAAGATTCCGAAGAGTCTAATAAACCAAAAAGAGTTGCAAAGAAACAATATAAAGACCCTAAAACTGGATCAGTGTATAAGGGTTTCGGTCCGAGACCAGCATGGTTGAAAGACAAAAATGGAAAGACCATAGAAAAATATTTGATTACAGATTAAGAGTGTCAACAATATGTGGACCAAATAAAGAATCTCTCCTCACCACCAACAGTGTGGTGAGGGGAGAATCGTCTAATCAATGATACAGTTGGTAAAGGGCTTACAACATTATGCTACCTTATTAATATAGACACCTAACTCACAATCAGATTGTAGATCAAAACGGTCAAAGTAGATCATTTCAATAAACTCAAATATACCTCCATCAACCTTATAAATCATATTGTTGTATAGAAACTTATCACTGTGACCATTGACGGGACTTGTCCCATTCATAATCTTCTCTGCTTTATCAATATCAGTCATTACATTATTTTTGACATACACATAAACATCATCTCTATATTTAGGAGGTGTCATATGATTGATTATTTCATCTAACGTCAAAGACGTTAGACTGAACCTTTTGAACTGCTCAACAGTATAGTCTTCAGATGATTGTGTCCCTCTCAAAATTGCTCCACAAAACACACCACAAATTTGAATATTTTTGTGAACCCTTTCATATACTCTGGTTGAGAAGTCATTCTTCAGAATATAGAAAAGTTCCTTATGACCTTTATACCTAATAGGTGTGAGTCTATAATCACCAAAAACCAAACCCGTAATTAGACCAACTGTTGCAACTGAATAGGATTCTAACAGTCCCTTAATATTGCAAAGAGACATTAGGTGATCGCTATTCACATCAGCATCTAACTCTTCCTTCCCCAAAACATCACTAAGATAACCATATGGGGTATCATTGATAAGTTTTGCATCAATGTATCCATTGGGTATCCTAAAAGATTCACTAATTGTTTTAAGAATCTCATCTTTACTCAACGGTTTCTTCTTCATTTCATTGTTCTCCTAAAAAAGTTGGTTGGTTAAGTGTCACTTCTTTGAGTTGCTCCTTCTTAATTGTTGGATGTATTATAGCTCAGTGATCGGACTCCGAAGCTCATAGAGACGGACTGACCACCACCAGTTTGTCCACTATCTAAAGGATTGATAACAATGGCGAAAAAGAAGACATTTATGGGTAAGGATGGTTACAATTTGCCCAATGAGATTGTGGACTACCAATTTTGGTGGAGGTTGGTTCGGATTGGGGTCAAAAGGAACAGACTGATAGAAAAGTTGGAAGAAAATGGAAAATGGGTTTTAGGGGTTGGTGAGGATGCAGAGGTTAAAGGAGATAAAAAGAGGTGGGAATATTTAGATGTTGGTCGGTATGAAGGTTGGGGGTTGGAGGTCGGAAGTAAGAAATTCTTAAAGGTGAAGTGGAAAGAGTGGTGGAGTGGTGACAGATGGAGAGATTTGTTTGCAATTCCATTTCAGACAGAGATTTTGCAAGAAGTAAAAGTTGATGAGAAAACAAAAGAGGAATATGACAAATTCAATGTTAAGATTGAGTTTGAATTTGATGGTGACAAAAAGAGAATCATTTCTCAATTTGAGAGATTTATAAAAGAATTGTCAGTTGTTGATGATTTATCAGAAATGGATAAGGATGATCGCCCATCATCTAATAGTAGAAAAATCAAAATTTCAACAAAAAGATTTCCAATAACACCCGAAAATGTTCAAATAAAATATTATGGGTTTTTGGGTATGGTCACACTGCAAGAATGTAAGATGAGATTGATTTATAGATATCCATGGGGTAGAGATAAGAGAAAAAACCTCAAAGTTTTAGGAATGACAAAAACAATCTCACACAAACAGATTTGGGAACTCTTCTTAAAGAGGGTTTCTGATAAAGTAGGAAAGAATATTCCTTATCACACTGCACATGAGGACTATAAAGGAAAGAGTAAGGATGAAGTTTGGGAAATTATTGATGATAAAGGGTCATTCAGTAAGGTTCTTTCACGAGGTGACAAATTGTTGAACAATGTCTGTAGAGGAGAGTTCCCCGGTAAGTATAGTTGATATGGTCAAATTTACAACCAATCCACATTCTGACCTTCTGTGGTAATGTTTATGGATACCTTATATAAGTGTAAAATATATGGAGTGTAACCTATTAATGTATAATGATAACAAGAAACAACTTCAAATAGTTCCTCAAAGAAATATAGCTATCACAAATAGGCAACTTGCTATAGTCAATAAAACCTTAACAACTATAAAACATCAGAACTTTATCAAGGTTCTTGCGCACAATAAAGATGTAGCAGAGTTTTTTGTAAACTGTATAAGCAGATACAGTAATATATTTGATTTTGAACTTTTAGACCAGCACGCTGATATTTTAAACTGGTATTTTTTAAGTGATAATGATTATCTCCCTTGGAGTGAAGCACTAATTGAACGCTATGAAGACAAATGGTATTGGGATTACCTTGGTAGCAACCCATTACCGTGGAGTGAAGCTTTAATTGAACGCTATATGGATAAATGGGGGTTATTTTTTATCCTCTACAATAAGTCCTTTCCATGGAGTGAAGCTTTAATTGAATGTCTTCTAATTGAACGCTTTACGGGAAAATCGCGCAGTGATTGGCAAAATGACAGTGATTGGAGTACTTTAAGTTGGCGGTCCCTACCATGGAGTGAAACTCTGATTGAACGATTCTCGGATAATTGGAATTGGAAGAATTTAAGCAAAAATAGGACCATACCATGGAGTGAAACTCTGATTGATCGATTCTCGGGTAAATGGGATTGGGATGCCTTATCCAGTAATGAATCTTTACCATGGAGTGAAACTCTGATTAAAAGATATTCAGGTAAATGGGATTGGAAGATATTAAGCAAAAATAAACTCCTACCATGGAGTGAAACTTTGATTGAACGATATCATGATAAATGGGAATGGAATGCCTTATCTGGTAATGAATCTTTACCATGGAGTGAAACTCTGATTAAAAGATATTCAGGTAAATGGGATTGGAAGATATTAAGCAAAAATAAACTCCTACCATGGAGTG
>Ga0233435_1002360_pt1 | contig 16044 bp, 8 predicted proteins | sample SI_122_August201_3_FD_182735 | JGI IMG/M metagenome (GOLD analysis project Ga0233435, IMG submission 182735) | Seawater microbial communities from Saanich Inlet, British Columbia, Canada - SI_122_August2016_135_MG | ecosystem: Environmental > Aquatic > Marine > Inlet | place: Canada: British... | reverse complement strand
CCCAGGATTGGGATCGTCTGAAAGGTAATTGATACTTACTGTATCGCTCTGAATCCCCTCCGTATCTGTAATACTGAGAATTGTTCCGTGGGACGTATTGGGAGCATCATGGGTCGTATCGATGGCTTCATCCGTAAAGGCGGAAAAAGAGCCTGTGGTTCTGTATGCTTTGATCCTGTAGCCATAGATCGTGGAAGGCTCCAGGTTTGAATCGGTATAGGCGGTGTCGTTCGCCACAGTGGTGTCTATAGACATCCAGGATCCCACCTGAACCAGCCTACGGTCAATAATGAAGCCGGATTCGTTCATCAGGCTTTCCGACCACAGGAGCTGGATCGCTGCGTCCGACGTGGCCTGGGCCGTGAGACCAGTAGGCGGATGGATGTAGGACCAGGCGCTGTCTAATTCTGAAAATGAACTGGTCTGACTAGCTTGGTCCATAGCACGGACCGCGTAATAATAGAAAGTGCCATCCCCCAAGTTCGCATCAAAAAATGACGTATCGGGGCTATCTATGCTTACCAACAGTGTTAACCCAACCACATCAGTGCCTCTGTAAAGTTTATAAGATGCTATATCATCCTTATCGACCGAATCCCAACTCAGATAGACGCCCTCATTCGTCTCCTGGGCAATAAGCTCAAGGGGTGCTGGAGGCAACTGGTCAATATTCAGCTGAACCGTAACCTGATTTGATTCGTTTGCGGGATCGTTGGTGGTTATGATAATCGTATCAAGATAGGTATCTTGGGTAAGCCCCACTGAACTCACAAACAATGTATTAGTCAATGAACTGTGATGAGAAATAATTCCGCTGCTGGTTTCGAGCCGAGTAGAAAAAGAAATACCATCATCGCTCCAGGTGGCGCCGTAGATGGTACCATCATTGCCATTGGAAGTTTGGTCAATTAACGTAGTGCCGGTACCTTCATTGAATTTCCAGTAGCCGACTAAACCTTCTTCATCGCCTGATAATGCAACATTCATATAAGTTTGAATCTGTTCTTGGGTAAGAGCTATGTTCCAAATCCTTATTTCATCTAAATTGCCATTATAGTACTCTGTATAGACATCTCCCCTTGCTCCGAAAATAAGGTCTGTATCGGTTGTAGTTATATTACCAATTGATGATGAAGTTGAACCCTGTAAGACACCATTTAAATATATACTGATTGTATTGCCATCATAAACTCCTGATAGAAGATACCAAGTATCAAAATCAATTTCTGCAGTGGAAAATCCCGCGGATTCTTCTCCTTCAGTACCCTTTATATAAAAATTAATAATACTACCACCTACTTCATAAAAATGGTAACTCTTCGAATCATTATCTGAATCGGAACCCCATTTAGAAATAAAAATGCCAGTACTAGGTGATCCGCTAGGCTTCTTATACCATGTTTCTAATGTCAGCTCAGACATTCCACTTAACACTGGACTATCTGCCACCTGTACATAATCATTCCCATCAAAGCTGAGTGAATAGCCACCATATGAAGTAGCCAATGATAATGCACCCCCACCCGTGTTTCCTATCTCAAACTCGGTGGTGTCATACGCATCAGCCAGGAGATCAAAACTGAAATCAGATTGGGATAAACTAAACTCCGGTAAAAGGGCCGCCGTGACGTAGTCCGAATACCCGCTTTCATTGCCCAATACGTCTCTAGCGGTAATTCTATAATAATGGTTCTGTTCAGGCTCCAGTGAGTTGTCTGTGTAGTTGGTTGCCGGGGCACTAACAGGGCCAATGAAATTATACGTAGTCGAACCAGTACCCGAAGGAATATCTTCACTCCAGGTGGCTCCACTGATTGTTCCATGATTTCCATTACCACTTAGATCAGTTAGCGTTGTGCCAGTACCTTGGTTGAAATTCCATAGAGCGATTGTATTCTCATCATCTGAAAAGGTAAATTCAAAATTATCAGAATAATCTTCTGTATATCTCGCAATATCTGAAATGCGAATTTGATCTATAAAACCATTCCAGTTTTCTGATCCATTTGAAGCTTGTCGCCCAATATTGAAAATACCTTCTGGTACAGAATAATCGACTGGGCTCCCTTTTTCATACTTATTTCCATTGATAAACAAATAAGCGTTATCAGATGATTGAACAAATGATAAATTGATCCAATCTCCGTATGGATATGATGTAATTCCTTCCCAACCATTCACTCTGATTTCATCATCAGGTTCGTTACCTATGAAAAAGCTACTTCCACCATCTTCATTCATTGCTGAGATAATTTCCATGTAAACACCGGCGTTATCATAACCTTTCACCCAAATCTCAATTGTAACTTCACCAGATGACGGCAAAACTTGATTGTCAAATTCAACATAATCGTCCACACCATCAAAGCTGAGGGAGTAGTTTTCCTCTTCAAGGTCCCTATAAACATTGTATTGGTCCAGGTCATTCTCATTATTCCCGGTCCAGTTCAATGCCGCACTGTTGGGATAGGACGTACTCACCAGGCCGATGGGCGTTTCAGGAGGCTCATAGTCAATGTCCATGGTCACTACACCTGCCGTGCCTGGGTCCAGGTCCTTCGGCGTCAGGCGAAACTGCACGTCAGTGATATCCACATTCCCCAGCTGTGTACGGGCCGGCCAGGTCAATGACAAACTGTAATCTTCGGACTTAATGTCTGAAGTATCTCCAAGCACAACCGCATTCAGCCAGCTGCTGCCGCCGTCAATGGAATAGGCGCTGGTTAGTGTAATAGAATCCGATTCCGTATCCGTAAGCAGGTAGCTTACCACAATGGAATCATTCACGCTCTGGTCCATAGCAGTAATACTCACTGTGGGTATGTCATTGTTGTCCAGGTGAAAGGCCTCCGACGTCCCGCCCTGGCCGGTGCCATTGTTATCCGATGGAAAAATCCTGAGCATAGCCTGTTCCGTATCGATCCCACCCGCATCCGTGCCGGACAGCCACGTAATGGTTCCGGTGTATTGGGCCGTATCCAGATTAGTCACGCTCTCGGCCACGGTGGCTGTATCCCATACGGCTCCCCCATCCAGGGAATATTGTGCAAACAGACCCAGGGCACTGTTGTCCTGGTCCGTGAGCGTATAGGTAAAGCTGATATCGCCCGTTTGTTCTTCCGACGGCGTGCTGATGGACGCTGTGGGCAGCACCGCATTGTCCACCACCATGGTAATGGTTTCATCAGCGGTTCCGGCGTCATTGTCGTAAGGTGTGATGCGAAACTGTACCGCAGTGTTAAAGGTGATGCCCAGATCGTTGCTGCTGACCCATGTCAAAGATGAATTATAGTTTGTCAAACCCTGCATCTGTTCCAAGACGGTGGCTGCGTTCCAGTTAGTGCCGTCCGTGGAGTACTCAGGGACCAGTGTGACCGGATCGCCGTTCACGTCGCTGATCTGGTAGCTGATGGTTACGTTTGCCACCTGAGGTGCATAGATATCTGTTAAGGTAATAGATGGCGGGTCGTTAAAGTCAATATGGATGCTGTCTAACTGGGCCGGTGTGCCGGGGTCGTTATCGGCGGGGATAAGGCGAAAGGAAACATCTTCCTGATCAAATCCGTTTGGGAGATCGTTTGTGGCCTGCCAGGTAAAACTGCCTGGAATGTATGCTATTGGTACTTCTGTACTCCAGGTTGCACCAATAATGGTGCCAGTATTTCCGTTACCACTTTGGTCTTCTGTTGTATCACCTGAACCTTCATTAAAATTCCAATAGCCTACTATATCTGGATCATTAGCATTCGGCGGTGTCAAGTCTTGCATTTCTGATTGAGTTAAAGCACTACTCCAAATAACTACTTCATCCAACCATCCAGTATAATAACTGTAACCATTCCCTTCCTTTCCAAACCATAAGTCACCGCCACCACTATTCATAGAATAATCAAAGCTACCTTCAGTATCAAGTATCCCATCAACATAAATAGAAATATCTGTAGAATTTAATCCTACAGATATATGATGCCAATTACCATCCGCCACAAATGTATTGCCAATAAAACCTACTCCACTATCATTTTGATTATTTAAAAGAAGCATTGGTCTACCGCCGCTCAAATAAAGGGCGTATTTTAAACTAGGTATACCTTGTATAATTGATACCAAGCCACCGCTAGCGCTAGTTCTAATCCAAACTTCCATTGTAAAGGTTGAGTCATTGACAGTAAAATCACTATCATCTTCTATTTCAATATAATCACCGCTGCCATCAAAGCTAAGAGAGTAGTTTGCACCGGTACCATCTACAACATCACTTATACTTGATGTATTCCAGCTTAAGCCCTCATCAGTGGAGTATTCACCCGATATGGAAACTTCATCTTCTTCAGTATCACTGGTTGTAAACTCAAAAGTGATATCTTCTATTTGTTCTCCGTTGACAGGAAAGAGCGATGCTGATGGTGGAAGGTTATTATCAATATGGGTTGCTGATGAATAGATATAGGACGATACATTGATATTATTGAACAGTTTTATCCTGAACCAGACGGACTCATCGTCAATATGATCCAGATTGTTCGTCCCGGACCTTGTAAGCCACTGAATGCTTTTCGACCCCGTGGGACTGGTCTCGTTATCCAGGATCTGGTCACTGGAAAGACCAACCCACTCATCACCATTCCTGCTGTACTGCCAATTGGTAGTTATCGTATAACTTCCATCGGGATCGTCGGCGGTGTAATTGACCGTTACCGTATCGCTGGTGGTCCCTTCCGTATCAGTAATGCTGGTAATCTGGCCGTAGGGCGTGTGATCGCTCACCGATGTTGTAACATCAGCAGTATTGGAGTAAAGAGAACCTGAATGATTGGTATGGTAGGCTTTTAGCTTATATTCATAGAGCGTTGTCTGGATCACACTGTTATCACTAAAGGCTACCACATTCTGTGCTACACTGTCTACAACTGAAAAGCTGCCAATGCCACCTTCTCTTCTCTCTATGATGAAACCAGACTCAGCGCTTGAATTATCCGTCCAGGCAAGGTTGACCTGGTTCCAGGCAACGGCTTCAGCGGTCAGGCCGGAAGGTGGTTTCAGGACTGTCCAGCCCACTTCATCTGTGTGACCGCTCCTGTTACCAATCGTATCCAATGCAGTGATGCGATAATAATAGGTGGTATCGTAGCCCACCAGGGAATCCTGGAAGATAGATATATTTGCGACGCCCAGAGAGTCCGAAGAAGAAGGTGTATAGCCAGAATTTTGATTTCGATATATAATGTAATTTGAAAAATCCCCTTCAGTATTGTTATCCCAGTCCAGGGAAACTATTTTTTCAACCTCAGTCGTAACTGCTACATTCTGCGGTTTGGATGGGGCAAGAGTATCCATGCCCGTGCCTGCAAGAGAAATATATTTCAGCGTATCAGCGGCATCATAATCATTGCTATGAATGACCAGGGTGTCCGTAAAGGAAGTAACTGCGCTTGGCATGAACGTGATCTGCATAGCCATTGTATCCGATGGTGCAATTGCCCCGGAAGCCTGGCTGAGAGTGTAATTGGCCATCGTCTTCGAAATATTGGTTACGGTGAGGGTATCATTTCCTGCATTCATAATATCCAGTGTCCAGGATAGGGAACTGTCGATCTGTACGTTCCCGAAATTGTGGGTAGTCGTTGAGAATGTAATCTCACGGTGCAGGGGCACGGCATTAATTTCATCAGAATAATCACTGTTCTGTCCCGCATTATCAACGGCAGTGATGCGGTAGTAATAAGTGTGCTTATACAACCCCGTATCTGAAAAGGTTGTCCCGGGGGCATCTACGTTCCCCACCAATACGGTAGGCGCAGATGTTGTATCCCTGTATATATTGTAGCTTGCAAGGTCTGACTCATTATTGGCGGACCAAGAAAGACTCACAGCATTTGTTTGAGATATGACGCTTAAACCTTGTGGAGAAGATGGTGCAAGATCAAGTGCTGCAGTGCTCACTTCATTAGAATAATCACTTTCATAGCCCGCATAATCAAACGCTTTAAGTCGATAATAATATTGTACACCGGGCGTGACAGAATTATCACTATATGAAACTGTTCCTGTGTCCAGAGTGGCAATCAGTTCCGTTGGCTGAGTGGACGTATCACGATAAATTTTATATCCGAGAAGATCACTATCTGTATTATTCTGCCAGGAAATGTTTATCACCCAGTCTGCCGCTGTTGCCTGGAAGTTTTGGGGAACCGCTGGAGTTATTTCATCAAGATAAATTATCTCAAACTCATCAACGTAAACATTCCCATTATTCCAGTCGCTTGCGGCCTCGATCTCCACTTCATGGGTGCCGGCATCAACTTCTGCTTCAAGCGGTACCCATGTATCAGTAAGATAGCCATTTGAAAACTGAGGATGAAACTCATCAACAATAGTTCCATCAATCTTTAGTTGTATAGCCGGACTATTTCCATCTGCTACCCTGCCCCAAAGTTTGAGTTGGGCAGGCATTTCAAATACAATAGTTCTTACTAGATGATCATTACCATAGGTTAAACTCGATACCGCACAAGGGCCATCATAAGCAGCATAATAATTTTCGTTAATATCCCAGTCATACTGATCATCAATTTCGGGCCAGCACCAATCACAATCACTGTAATTATACCAATTATCCAGATCATTAAAATGATCCACTATATAGGGTGCGTAAGGCACCGTGCTGACTTCATTGGAATACCCACTTTCATTCCCCAAGGTGTCTGCCGCAGTTAATCGAAAATAATATGCTGTACCGTTAGTAAGGCCTGATAATATTGCTGTCGTAGAACTTAAATTGGTTATTGAATCTAATTTTGTGGTTGGATTTTCAGAAGTGCCTCCGTAGATAAAATATTTGGAAAAATCATCCTCTGAATTAGCATCCCAAGTGAGAGTGACCTGCTGATTACCTGCAGAAACAGTAAGGTTTTGGGGTGCTGAAGGAGGCGGATCCAAAATTTCTATTAGATAGTATCCATCACCACCAGATAGACCAATAGTGCCCGTTACACCAGTTGGGCCTTGTGCTCCAGAAGTACCACTTTCAGCACCACCGCCACCGCCGCCGCCACCAGCACCGCCTGTGCCGCCTGATCCACCTGTGCCGCCTGTGCCACCCGTAACACTATAATTTTCAGAAGATATATTGATCGATGTCAATAAATAGATCGAGCCCCCAGCTCCGCCATTTCCTCCTAATCCTCCATTACCGCCAGTTGCACCATCACCGCCGCCACCACCACCGCCATTACTACCTGACCAATGTTCTGAACCACTTCCTCCTCCTCCTCCAGTTTGTCCTGCTAAACCTATATCACCTGTTTCCCCGTTTTCCCCACTAGAATTAAATGATCCATCCCCTGCCAAAGTATTACAATGTATATAAATAATACCACCACCAGCACCACCAACACCTCCAGCACCACCAGCACCACCAGCACCACCGCTAAATCCATCATGTCCATTAATACAACTGTAATGTCTACCACCGCCACCACCGCCACCTGCGCCTGTACCACCTGTGCCACCTTGGCCTCCTCTCCCACCTGAACCACATCTTAGAAAAGGAGAAAAATTAGAAGAAGATATATTTGTTGCAATTGACCCATTATATCCAACTCCCATTGGTATATCAGCAAGCTCACCAGTTATACCATCATTTCCGTAAGCACCACCTGACCCACCTGTGCCACCCATATATCCCTCACCCCAGCTGTTTGGATCTCTGTCCCCACCTTCACCACTACCTGTACCAAACTCTCCTCCTCCTCCACTCTTAGAACCTTCACAACTGCCACCAGCGCCACCTGATCCACCTGTGCCACTTGTACCACCAACACTACCATTACTGCCTATATATCCTTTTCCACTTGCATTAATTGATCCATTTATAATGAGGCCTTGACTTACTTTAAAACAAATAATACCACCTGTATAACCATCCCAATCAGAGCAAGTAAGAACCCCACTAGAATATACTGTTACATCAGTGTATTGATTTATTTTTAAAACCTGTGCTTTGCTGGTGTCATCATTAACATAAGTGTGTACGAGATTTCCAGTAAGCTGCAACCAGCCTGAATTAACAGTTATGATCTCAGCTTCCTCATAAATTCCTGCGCTATCACCCAACATTTGAATAATAAGAATTAACTGACCTTCCTGAAATCCATCATCATCTTCAACATACACTATAGGTTCACCAGCATTGCTTGTCTGACTAATTGCTGTTTTAATAATATCCACATAAACTGTATCTGGAACCAATAAGGAGCCATCAGATCCATCTCCAAAATCATTGGCATACATGATACTTGAAAAGATCATTAATAAAATACATTTAATCACTATGGAGTATTTTATTCTCATTCTATCGCCACCACCCCGCCCGCCAGCTCTTCAATTTCAATCACATGATTGTTGGCTTTTCTTAATGTGGTAACCTCAGCGTTGAATAATATCTCTGTTTCACTGATACCGTTGGCTTGAAATACCAGGGTAGCCATTACCCCAGTACCGCTCACATTACTGCTTATATTGGTAGCATGACCCATGGATGAAGTCAGAATCAGTATTATCATTATTTTATATAAACCCCATGTTGGCATTATTTTGTAATTCATTATAAAAAGGTTTATTCAATGTTCACAATCCCTTCCACCAATTCATCCGTAGAAATTGTGACGTTATCAGATTTCCTCAAGGTCGTTTCATCACTGAATTCAATTTCGTATTCACCAGACGCTTTGGCTAAAAATTCTAAGGTGGCGATTGTACCGGTGCCCGTCAAATAGTCAGCTGTGCCACCATAGGTAGCCACGTCCAGCTGAAGGGTTGTGGTACCAGCAAAAGGTACAAGGATTCCTGCAGGAATTCCTGATGATGCGGAAGCCAAAGTGGATTCATCTGAGAAAATGATATCGCCCTGAACTTTCAGGTTACCATCCACTTCAAATTCCTGAGAAAAAACCAATCCAATGATGGTAGCCAGCATTGTTATTATATTTTTCATGTTAGTCTCCTTGGGCCTTTTTCAGTTACGACCTTGTTATTAATTATTCAACATTGACGGTTCCATCTACCAATTCATCGTATGGAATGACAACATTGTTTGCATTCCTGAGCGTTGTGGTGGCACCATCGAAATTGATATCATGCTTGCCAACAGCATCAGCTCTGAACTCCAGAACAGCAATCACACCTGTGCCACTAAAATAATCATCTGTTTCGTCAAGAGTGGCAATATCCAACTGCAGGGTTGTTAAACCTGCTGACTGGGATTCGGAATAAAAATAAAGTATCTGGTTGGGATATTGAGAAAAGAAAGGACCGGCTGTAAGCGTATCCCCGGTAAAGGATAAACCGTCTGAAGGAAAAGAAATAGTGATACCCGCTCCGCTCAACGCATTGACTTCTTCAGCCATAATAGCAACCGTAAATATGTCTGACACTGCTACTTCTGTGTACAAACGATGTATCCGCAGCGAAGAGCCCTGGATGGCGTCAACGTTAAAAAGTAGTGTGTCGGGCCAATCTTCCACTGTACCGGACAGGTAACGGCTCTGGACTAGTGCAGTATGGTTTCCTTCATCAATATAATTAAAGGTACCAAAGAAAACAGAGGACCACTCCGACCAAGTTCCATCATCCAATTTAAACTGAAATTCCATATCAGGGTCATTTCCTTCCCAATATACGGTTACAGAATTTTCATTTAACACACCGTCTACGAGACCAGGGTTGGTATAGAGAATAGTGGTCTCAGGTGGTAGATAATCAGGGTTATCCGGATCCAACACATTGTCTAGGACCAGTTCAGGTTCAGAACAACTGATGCAGAATAAAATAATAAAAAGAATTAATGACAGGGATTTCATGCTAGAAATTCCAGCTCAGTTTTGTTTTGGCACCCGCTTCGCCTGCGAAAAACTGCGGTGAAACATTCATACCGAGACGCCTGCCCTTGTACTTTGCAGGAAAAAACAGGGCAGCATCAATGGCATTAAAAACCCAGAGTCCGACCGTCAACCCCGTTACCAGTACTGCTGTACTGCGCTTGTCACTCATAATGATGTGATTGGCAGACATAATACTCTGAGTAGAAGAAACATCATTGATATCAACAGCGTTCTGATAGTCCAACTTGGCCACTTCATAAATATCTTTTGCCTTTGAAAAATCATTCCATAAATACCCGCTGGCCCCAACACAGGCCATGGTAGAAACAAAATAGGTCATGCCCATCACAAGTCTCCCGCGATTATCTGCATCCGAAGAATAGATCTGGCCTCTGCCTGGAATCAGGAATGATCTAAAGAATGCCTTACCGGGTCGTTTGGGTTTTAAGTTAACATCATACTGTGGGAACTCTCCCATGGCCACATCAAACCGCATATGATATTTTTCATAGCCCAGCTTATTGATATCCAACTCGTAAGATCCTTCAAGAAATTTTTCATCTCTCATGGGTAAGCGCTCTTCAAATGTTTTCTCAAACCATCTGTTCGTTCCAAGATAGTTGAATTCACCTTTTACACCACGAAAGCTACAATTGAGGGTAAGCCTGCCTGGATTAGTACGTATCCAATAATCTTCCACCATTTCTGGGATACTTACCATGATATCATCTGTCATTTCATCTTTGTGTGGTTTAAACCTGCTGTTGTATTTATCAATTGCTTCATTATATTTATTAATGACTGGCCCTGTCTCATTCATGATATCATTATATTCTTCAGTTTTCATATCATCATTCTTGTATTTCTCTTCAGCGTTTTCTGCCTTTGATAGAGCACGCTTAAATACATTCGATTTTTCAGGCGGTCTTTCTTTCCATTCTTTGTGAGGAAAGTCATACCCATATTGTAACTCTAATTCATTTTTTGCAATATTCCTGAGAAAAATGGTAACAGTAGTCACTTTTGGATAATATTCTACGGATACAAAGCACAACCGTTCAACGCCTAATTTCTCACCTATCTGGATCTGGCATTCTTCATTACTACACAATGCAGCATCACGTTTGTAAGATTCAATGATTGGTTCAGTTAGCATTTCATCTGCTAGTTGGAAATCAGTTACGTCTGCAAATTCCGATCGAAAAACACTATTCATCCTTTTAAGGGTTTCTTCATTAAAAACGGATTGATCATTACCTACTGTAATTACTGCAATCTTCTCTTGTGTAACCTGTTTTATATCCAGAGTAAAAAGAACAGAATTTGCTCTACTGATTTCATTCAGCCGATTTTCGAAAGAAACCAGCTCAGATAGACGATCTTCACGCCACTCTTTCAGATCAATTTTCGCCCGTACTTGTTGTACTGATTTACGGGAAAGTATATTGGTAATCTTGGTACTTGCTTTCCCAGATGCCGCGCTCATAACCAAATTTTTAGAAAATAGAAGTTCACCACTTTCAATCGAAAAGAGTATTGGAATGTCAACAACATTCATATTTTTGTCAGCTTTAACGATGACTTTTAATGGTTTTCCAAGTGCATAGCCTGTCTGACCTGTTAGCTCAGTTTCTCCATCAGGCATTAAGCGTAGAGAGTTTAATATAGCAGAAATCTGGTTGGGGATTTCTGTCTTCAGGTTTTTTCCTTCAAACACTACCGGTACGCCGGCTACCTTGACCACATCTTCATAGGCCGGTATAAGATATTGTAATTGCTGTACAGGATCACTGGAAGGCATATAGGAAAACCCTTCATACTGTGCAATCGCAGAATTAACATATTTCTCCATATTCTCTGCGTGAACGGACTTTTTTAACCGCCATACAACCCAATAAGTTGTAGATGTTGTGTGGCTATCAAATAGTTCTGCACCTTGTATGTCTGCTATGGTAGATGTACTTGATTCACTTTCGAACTCATCAATAAATGCCCCATCTTCTTCAGTGGTTTTTTCCTTAAAACTGGATTGAGCCTGGCCCGATACGGTAGTACGGATTTGCATAGAGATGGTTTTTAAGGCCTGGGCATTGGCTTTATCCTTATACTCTTCTTCTGATAGGCCTCTAACCCCTACACTTTCCCGGGCGTAGTAATATTCAACATCCTTGGGCATTTCTTCCACCCAATCTGGCTGGCTCTGGGCAGAGAGCATAACAATGCTGCATAAAACTATAAAAATGGATCGAAAAAATGAATTAATCATTTTCTTACTTAAATATTCTTAAAACAGCATCTTCTTCTGTTTTAATGGTATTGTACTCTTTTGTTAAGGATGCTTTGTACTGATTATAGGCCTGTTCCTGCTGACGTTTGAACTCTTCAAAAGATTGCTGGGCGTAACTATACCACGTTAATATAAATAAGTATAAAATCAAACGAAAACTGAACATGGTTTAGAGTAGTATCTTATCAAAAAATAGGTGACTAAAATAACCGGTAACAGCAGCAAAATAATAAGGAAGACCTTCTGCCAAGGTCCCATCAAACACAAATAATGGCACCAGTACCAGCGGTAATGGCAATAGGATGGCAGTGATACGATAATGGGTCCAACCCCTGTGCTTGGCAAGAATTGGTAGTATTATAATCAGGCCAAAATATGCTGCTGCCTTAAAGTGCTGGAAATAGAAAATAAGAATTAGATCAGTAATAAAGAATATCGAATAAAATACTTTTTGCCCCAGGCCTTTAATATCAACATCGGGCCAAAGAGAGAACATAATGATAATGGCAGCATAAATAACAATCTCTATGGTATCCGGCACAAAGAAATAGTTAGCCATCACTGTTAAAAATATCCAGAGAAAAACTACGCCACCAACTATATGTCCTTTTCCTGATGCCATGGTGGATCGGAATTCAATTCCCGAGCTCCTCCCTATGTTTTTTTAATTCTTTTTCCAACTTCATCACTGCCTTCTTCTGTTCTTTTAGTACTTTATTTACAGTTTTACTGACCGTGTTTAATGAACGCTTGACATCTTTAGGCTCAGCATCATCAATCTTTTCCACCATACCCGCAACTGTCTTTTTATTCTTTTTTAGTGTTTTAGTTACAGTTTTACTGACTTTATTTAATGAGCGTTTGGCATCTTTGGGTACAGCATCATCAATCTTTTCAACCGTGCTGGCAACTACCTTTTTTACTTTATTTATATCCTTCTTCAAATCTTTTACTGTTGTTTGGGCAGTATCTATCAATGCTTTAGGATCTTCACCAGTATTTATGACGTAGACTGCCACAGCGACTACCAATAGAATGATATAAAGAACAGCTTTGAAAAGTTTCTTAAAGATAGCGAGTGATATAACTATAGCAGCAACAGCACCTATAGCAATAAACAAAGGATCTTTTAAAAGTATGTCTATAATATCAATGTCAACCTATAAATAAATGATGATAAAAATTTATCATCATTTATTTACTCATTTTCTGAATTAATATTTAAAGCTATCTTTATACTTTGTTAACTCATCCTCAAGTTTGTCTTGAGCTTTGCTGGCTTCAAAGGCTGTTCTTAAATCTTTATCTCTATTTATCTGAGCTAATAACTTTTTATCAGCTGCTCCTTGATCAATTGCTCCTAAAATATATGTTCTGTAAATAGTTTTTTTCTTACCTTGCTGATCTTGGGTATTTTCCACAACTGTCTGAGATTTGATTTCAACCCAACCATTAACAGCACCACCCCAAATTGTATTTTGAACATTATCAAATTTCTCCAGTAATTCGCTATCATCATCCGTTCCAGTTTCAGACGTAAAAAAACTAGTTCGACCTTCTGTTATTACTTTTGATTTTTGTGATAAATCATTTATCACATCATTTTTAGCTTTCATTCTAGATCCATCTTTACTTCTGGAAGCACCTGAACCTTTACCATATACATAGCCCTCTTTTTCTTCGGGTGTAGTCCACCATTCTGGTTCATTTGATATTACTTCAGCAACAGATTCTGAAAAAAGGCTTGCTCTACTACTTCCAGCTGCCTTATTTCCTGCACATCCGACGATGAACAATATTATTGCGCTAAAAGCAATTAAAATTATCCTTTTCATTTTTGTACTCCTTTTTTTGTTATTCTAAAAATCTTCATATATCTGTATTATTTAAATCACCCAATTAATTTATCGAGAAGTTAATGCTACTGTATAAGGAATATACGATTAGTTACACTACATTTTCAACAAATAAACTATCTGTAGATCTTTCCAATAAAAAGTATTGAAAGTTTTCATCTGTACTGGGGTCCCACCATAACATCACTGATGAACTTTGGAGAATATATTGAAAACCTGTAGGTGCAGGTATGTTTGATTCAAAGGCTCCTATGTCCGGGGCTGAACCACTATAATCAGTTATATCTTCAATTCCATCGTTATTTAGATCTGCCGTTCCAGCATCAATGCATACAGAATTTGACAATAGTGTGAAACCATCATCATCGGCAACTATCATATTGTCAGTGATAGCAAAAGAACCTTCGCCATATTCAACATTACCAGATGTTGTACCAACTGCAGAATAAAATAAATTTCCTAGAGCATAATTTCCGGCCATATCGTACATACGCAGGTCGGTACCATTATTTCCATGAATGAGTGAGTTTATAAATGTTGTAACAAACTCTCCCGGCTCTTGTGCAGAAAATCCACAGAAACCTCCACTACCTATGTTTTGGGTGATAGTGGTCTTATTTAAAATTAGATTACTAGAATGAGTAGAAATGCCAAAACTATTAGGTGCTGTACTAGAATTACCTGAGACTAATACTTTATCTAAAGTACCATCAGCGATCCAAAAAGCAATTCCTGCACCCAAAGGCTCAACATAACCATCAATTGAATTATTACTGATTATAGAGTTTTTTATTTGTGTGTTTGTTCCTATGCCTGTAAAAATACCTCCACCCTTACCTGCATGATTATTTGAAACAATTAGATTTTCAAGCACTGGAGTAGCGCTACTGAAATCTCCATGAGGAGAACCAATCAACACACCTCCCCCGCCAACACATAGTGCAGTTGTATGGTAACCACCAGTGATAGTAAGACTCTCAATTTTAATATTATCGCCATGATCTATAATAATAACCCTACTTTGCTTAACTATATCTGCTTCGGCGTCAACTATTGAATTTTCCCTATTATCACCGATCAAATGAACATTGTCTGGAAGGACAATTGGAAATATTTCACCATTTGTCGATGGTGAGTAAACACCGTCACGGACATAAATAGTGGTAGTGATTTCATCTAGATCTCTCACTAGTGTTAGAGCATGTCCAATTGTCAAAAAAGGATCAGTCTCTATTCCTATATTATTATCATCTCCATAAATGGATACATAAAATGAATTTCCTTCTATACAATTGCCGGAAATATCATTTTGAACATAATCTGCTTCATCATCTATTGATTTAAGCACATATTCATTTACACTATTTGCATCACAGTCAATATCCTCAAAGATACTATGGCTCACATCAATCGATCCTGCATAGCCATTAGAATAAAAATTCTGACCATTTCCGCTGCTATTATTCTCAAAATAATTATTCTGAATATTCATCTCTTCGGGTATGTCTCGGCTTGAATGATTATTTTGGCTTGAATTATTCACCCTGTCTTCATCAAACTCGATATCATCATCAGAAAAATGACTTATGGCTCCTCCTTCCGCAACACCTCCACCACCAACTCCAAAGTCGGTATAAAAACCATTATTGATGAACCGATTATAATTTATGATTGGATAGGCTTTATAGATCAAAATCGCTCCGCCAGATCGTTTTTGGTGTTGAGTACCGCATACCATTTCCAATATGGATGTCCCAATCCCATCCTGAAAGGTTAACCCAATAATTGTCGGCTCAATATTCCCATCACGGATAATAAGACAACTTCCATTATGATCACCACTGATAATGGTCCCAAGAATATTCTCATTATCCAGCCAATCGGATTCAAGGTCATCATTCTGTAGATCTAAGTTTTGATCTGATGTTGAGATTCTTGAATATCCGATTTTCATTATTGACTCCTTTCGGTTTAAAATAAATATCCCAAAAACACTAACACATATAGGTTGTGATACTTT
>Ga0233435_1002356_pt1 | contig 16059 bp, 13 predicted proteins | sample SI_122_August201_3_FD_182735 | JGI IMG/M metagenome (GOLD analysis project Ga0233435, IMG submission 182735) | Seawater microbial communities from Saanich Inlet, British Columbia, Canada - SI_122_August2016_135_MG | ecosystem: Environmental > Aquatic > Marine > Inlet | place: Canada: British... | reverse complement strand
GATAAAAAACACTCTACCCCCACCCTAACCCTCCCCCTGCTTTGGGGAGGGGACTTTTGCCCTCTGTGGTGAACGCTTTTGCGGTTAATTTCTTTCAAAAAAAAGCCTCCCAAAAACTTGGAAGGCTTCTTCAATCACGTTACAGCAAAATCATTAACCCTTAACCTGGGCCATAACCTCATCTGCAAAGTTCTCTTCTTTCTTCTCGATCCCTTCACCCACTTCCAAACGGGCGAACTGGACGATCTTGGCGCTGTTGTTGTCCATCAACTTAGCAACTGTCACATCAGGGTCTTTTACAAAAGGCTGGCCCAACAGTGTAATCTCGTTAACGAATTTCTTCATACGACCGACGATCATCTTCTCGATAATCTCAGCAGGCTTACCACTCTCCTGTGCCTGAGCAACGAAGATCTCTTTCTCTTTCTCCAGCACTTCAGCAGGAATATCCTCTTCACCCAATGCAACCGGCTTGCTTGCAGCAACGTGCATAGAGACATCCTTGGCCAGCACGGCATCACCACCTTGCAGAGCCGTCATTACACCGATACCTCCACCATGTGAATAGAAACCGATCACACCCCCTTCAGAGTCGACTACTGAGAAACGACGCACGGCCATATTCTCACCCAATTTGGCGATCAACTCCTGACGACGCCCCTCAACAGTGGTAGAACCACCCTCTAGGTTGGTCTCATTCAGTGCAGCAACATCCGCAGGGTTGTTAGCCAGTACCGTAGTAGCCACTTGGCTAGCGAATTCAACAAACTCATCATTCTTCGCTACAAAGTCGGTCTCACTGTTGATTTCAACCATCACACCACGAGAACCATCTTCACTGACGCTGATAGCAACAAGACCCTCAGCCGCTACACGAGAGGCCTTTTTGTCTGCTTTAGCAAGACCGGATTTACGCAGCGCATCGATTGCTGCATCGATATCACCGTCGGTCTCCACCAACATTTTCTTACACTCCATCATCCCTGCGCCGGTACGCTCGCGCAGCTCTTTTACCTGACTTGCAGTAATTGCCATTGTGACTCTCCTTATTCAGCCACTGCAGCCGCAGCTACAGTCGTGGCAGACTTGGCATCAACAACCGCATCAGCAGCAGCACGTACATAGAGCTGAATGGCGCGAATGGCATCATCATTACCTGGAATCACATAATCAACCGACTCTGGATTGTTATTGGTATCAACCACACCAATTACAGGAATACCCAGTTTCTTCGCCTCGTTGATCGCAATACCCTCATGACCGGTATCGATCACCATGATTGCAGAGGGCAGACCACCCATATCCTGAATACCACCGAGCGTACGCTCCAGCTTCTCCAGTTCACGGCTCATCATCAGCCCCTCTTTCTTGGTCAGACGATCCATACGACCATCTTCTTTCATCGCCTTGATCTCTTTCAGACGACGGATCGACTGTTTCACGGTCTTGAAGTTGGTCAGCATACCGCCCAACCAGCGATGGTTGACGAAAGGCATACCGGCGCGCTCTGCCTCTTCACGGACGGTCTTCTGTGCAGCACGCTTGGTGCCTACAAACAGGACTTTGCCATTCTTGGCAGCGATACCACCGATGAAGTTCATCGCATCCTGGAACATAGGGAGTGTCTTTTCCAGGTTGATGATATGAATTTTGTTACGGTCGCCAAAGATGTACGGAGCCATCTTGGGGTCCCAGAATCGAGTTTGGTGACCGAAGTGGACACCAGCTTCCAGCATTTGTCTCATAGAAACGGACATAGTATATTTTTCCTTAATGTTTTGGGTTTTGCCTCCGTATGCGCTAGCTGTCCAATCCTCTTGCGAAGACACCCGAACAGAGAGTGATAGCATACGTGTGAAATAAAGTGCGCATTCAAAACGCGCGCGGATTATACAATGTGTTTTTCTCTACTACCACCCCTAATTCCCAGTTAAAATAGCCCCCATGAGCATCACCATAAAAACCACCGATGAGATCGAAAAAATGCGCACTGCTGGCCGTCTCGCAGCAGAGGCGCTGGAGATGATCGAACCCCATGTGCAGATCGGCATCACCACCGATGAGCTGGACAAGATCTGTCACAACTACATTGTGAATGAGCAACAGGCGATCCCCGCCCCTCTTAATTATCACGGCTTCCCCAAATCGATCTGCACCTCAGTCAACCATGTGATCTGCCACGGTATCCCCGGAGACAAAAAACTGAAGAGGGGCGATATCGTCAATATCGATATCACCGTAATTAAGAATGGTTACCATGGTGATACCAGCAAGATGTTTATGCTCGGCACCCCCCCTATCCGCGCACAGCGACTGGTACAGGTATCACGTGAGGCGCTGCTACAAGGGATTGCTCTGGTAAAACCGGGCATCCATCTGGGTGATATCGGCTACACCATTGAGAGATACACCAAGCAACACAACTTCTCCGTGGTACATGAGTACTGTGGCCACGGCATCGGCAAGGCATTCCATGAAGAGCCGCAGGTGCTCCACTACGGCAAAAAGGGAACCGGCCCCATTCTGGAGACGGGGATGACCTTTACCATTGAACCGATGGTCAACGCGGGCAAACGCCACTGCAAGCTCAACCCCAACGATGGCTGGACTGTTACTACCAAAGACCGCAGCCTCTCCGCACAGTGGGAACATACCCTGCTGGTCACCGAGAGCGGAGTTGAAGTACTGACCAAACGGACTGAAGAAGATGACCTCTAAGGTCACCTCTACAGTCACTTCTGAGATGCTTACTACACTATTGAAGCGTGGTCCAGTCGATCCACTACAGGTTCGCCCACTGCTACAACAAGAGCAGGAGGAGATCGCCAACGCCTTCCACCAAGGTACCCCAGCAAAAACACTAATTCGCAGACGCAGTGAGACCATTGACGAGCTGCTACAGACATTGTGGCAACAGCAGATTGGCCCCCACTGCCAACAGTGCGCACTGATTGCCGTAGGCGGCTATGGACGACAGGAGCTGCACCCCCACTCTGACATTGATCTGCTGATTCTGGCAGAGTCCGAAGATGAGGCCATCAACAACGCCATCGGCAGTTTCGTAACCCTACTGTGGGATCTGGGGCTACAGATTGGTCATAGCGTGCGCTCCATCCAGAGCTGTATAGATGAGGGACAACAGGATGTCACCATCGCCACCAACCTGCTGGAGGCGCGTCTGCTGGTCGGCAGTGAGGCCTATTTCAACCAACTGCAACACGCCACCCAGCAGGATGACTTCTGGGCCAGCGGCCCCTTCTTTATCGCCAAACGCAATGAGCAGCAGGCCCGCCTCAGCAAATACAATGACACCGCCTACAACCTCGAACCCAACATCAAGGAGGGGCCAGGTGGGCTGCGTGATATTCAGAACATCCTCTGGGTCACCCACCGCCATTTTGGCTCTGATGGCCTAAAAGAGCTGGTAGAACACCACTTCCTCACCCAGAGTGAATGTGCCGAGCTGGATGCGGGACGAGAGCGGCTCTGGGAGATCCGTTTTGCCCTCCATCTGATCGCAGGCCGTGCCGAAGAGCGACTACTATTCGAACACCAGCCAGAGCTGGCACAGCAGTTTGGCCACATCGACAATGAAAACGGTCGTGGTATTGAGGGCTTCATGCACAGCTACTTCCGCATCATTCGAGGGCTTTCCCGGCTGAATGAGATGCTGCTACAGCTCTTTGAAGAGCAGCTGCTGACACCGCCAGAGCAGCGTGAACCACACCCCATCGATGCACACTTTGGCCGACGCAGTGGCTACCTCACCCTGCTACAGCCCGATGCACTGGAGCAGAACCCAGGGCTGGCACTGACACTGTTCCAGAAGCTACAGACAGAACCCAACCTTAAAGGGGTAACCGCAGAGACCATCCGCCAGCTCCGCAACAATCGCCAACGCATCGCCGAGCACTACCAGCAGACCCCAGAGGCACGCCGCACTTTTAGCAGCCTGTTCTGCTGTGGCACAGGGCTGACCCACACCCTGCGTCGCATGAACCGCTATAGCCTGCTCGGCACCTACCTACCAGAGTTTGAGAAGATCATCGGGCTGATGCAGCATGACCTGTTCCACGCCTATACGGTCGACGAACATACCCTGTTTGTAGTACGCAACCTGCGCCGGCTGACCGTATCAGAGCATTACGAGGAGCTCCCACACCTCAGCGACCTGATCATTCAGCTGAAACACCCCGAGCAACTCTATATTGCCGGACTCTTCCACGACATCGCCAAGGGGCGCGGTGGCAACCACTCCCAACTCGGCGTTGCTGTGGTACAGGCATTTTGCAAGCACCACCAGATCGAACAAGAGAGTGCCGATGAGATCGCCTGGCTGGTTGAACAGCATCTGCAGATGTCCACCTTTGCGCAGCGACGAGATATTGATGACCCGGATGAGATCGAGGTCTTTGCCCAAATTGTCGGCAAGCAGTCACGGCTGGATATGCTCTACCTGCTCACCACTGCCGATATCCGCGCCACCAACAAGACCCTCTGGAACCACTTCAAGAGCGCTCTGCTGACCAAACTCTATAATGCCACCACGGCACTGTTGAGTCGCCCAGAACTGGAGATCGATTATGGGGAAGAGACTCGTCAACAGGCGCTGGAGCAGTTGATCGCTCAGGAGATGAACCCCACGGCAATCGGTATTTTCTGGGAGGGGCTGGGTGATGACTACTTTCAGAAACATGATGCAGAGGAGATCTGCTGGCACACCACCGAGATCCTCAACCATACCCCGCGCCCACTGATTTGCTTCCACAAAAAGAGCCATCAAGGGGGGAGCGAAATTCTGATCTACCACAAAGATCAGCAGTTCCTGTTCGCAATTCTGGTGCATACCCTAGAGGCACTACACCTCGATATACAGGCAGCGCGCATCAACACCACACAGAACAGCCATGCGCTCGATATCTTTACCGTACTGGATCAGAATGGTAAGACGCTGAGCGACCCAGAGCTACTGCAACGCATTGAACAGCAGCTACGTAGCGAGATCAGCGAGCCGACCCTAATCCATCAGCCGATCACCTTCCGCCGCTCCCGCCATCAGAAACATTTCCATAACAAGGGGCGTGTCATATTTCGACAAGATGAGCGCAAACAGCAGACGGTACTGGAGGTACATACTACGGACCGCCCCGGCCTGCTCTCTACCCTCTGCCAGACCTTTATGGCCTGTAACATCCGCATCCATGCCGCCAAGATTACAACACTGGGAGAGCGTGCCGAGGATATCTTCTGGGTCACACACCAGGACAATACGCCATTGAGTGATGAGGAGATTGAGGGGCATATCGCCCCCTATATTCGCAAAACGCTGCAGGCATAACGAAAAAAGGCCCTCCAAAGAGGGCCTTTTTAGATCACAGCAGTATCGACCTAATCGAAAATAAACTCACCACTACCCAGACGCTGCTTAATCTCCGCCATCACCCGCTCTTCATCAGCCTCATCCTTGGCGATAAAGGTGACCGAGAAACGGATAAAGTTACCCGCATCATCCCAAGGCACAGTAGAGATCATCTTCTCTTTGATCAGATACTGCGAGAACGCCTCACCACTATCAAAGGTAATAGAACCATCCTTGGTGGATTTGGGTGCCTTTACGTAGAGATAGAAGGTCGCCTTGGGCTTGTCGATGGTAAAGCCTGCACTGCGTAGCGCATCCACCAACAGGTTATGACGACGAGAGTACTTGGCCGCAGTCTTTTCGGTAATCTCAGGGTGGTCGAGACAGTAGACACCGGCATGCTGAATCGCCGCAAACTGACCGGAGTCATTGTTATCCTTCACTGCGGCAAAGGCTTTCACCACCAGCTCATTACCCGCCACAAAGGCGAGACGCCAGCCAGTCATGTTGTAGGCCTTGGAGAGCGACTGAATGGCAATACCGACATCCTTCGCCCCCTCTACACTGAGGAAGGAGAGCGGCTTCTCACCATCAAACATCAACGCAGCGTAGGCCTCGTCGGAGATGATGACGACATCATGCTCTTTGGCAAAGGCGATCGCCTTTTTGTAGAACGCCTCGGTTGCAACGGCGCCCGTTGGGTTATTTGGATAGTTCAAGCAGAGGATCTTTGCACGACGCTTTTCATCATCGGTCAGCGCATCTAGATCAGGTAGGAAGTCATTCTCCTCCAACAGTGGTAGATTCACCACTTCGCCCCCCAACCCTTTAGTGGTACTGCCCAGCAGCGGATAGCCGGGGGTAGTCATGATGGTGATATCACCGGGATTGATAAAGGCCATCGGCAACAGCGCCAGCACTGGCTTACTGCCAATACCGTGGTTGATCTCATTGACCGCATCCAGCCCCTTGACCCCGAAGACGTTATCCATATAACGGGCTGCCGCATCCTTAAACGCCTGCACACCATTATCGGTGTAACCACGGTTCTCCCAATTCTTCGCCTCTTTGTAGAGCACTTCCACCACTTCAGGCTCTGCCATCCAATCCGGCTCACCAACCCCCATATCGATCATCTCTACATCTGGGCTGGCCTCCATCGCTGCACGCTTGGCCCGTTTGATCTTTTCAAACTTGTAGATATTGGTGTCCTTACCAAACTGGTTACCGCCAATACGCTCGGCGAACATCTCCTGAATGAAGCTTTCCATGGTGATTCAATCCTTGTTTTTTTAACTGAGAAATACCAAAAATTTTGAGAGGGAAATTATCCTCAGATAACGATAGAAGTCCAGTGTCAATGGAAGATAGTAGTCAAGAAAATAAGGCAGAGAAGAGTTAAGCCACGGAGTTGGTCGGGGCGAGAGGATTCGATCCCTGAAGGGGAGGCGCTCTGCGCCCACCTCCGTCATTCGGAAGTGCACAAATCTAACAGGGTCGGAACCAATAAACTGGTCGGGGCGAGAGGATTCGAACCTCCGACCACCGGCACCCCATGCCGGTGCGCTACCAGACTGCGCTACGCCCCGAAATAGATATTTAAACTAATGTCTACGGCTTTGCAGGACCGTTTCACGATCTCAATATCAATACATTACAGCGCATCTCCCAATGCAACCAATCAACGCAATAAGTGACGAAATCATACCCCACAAAAAACAACAAATCCAGCTTTTTTTTACTTAATTGATAGTGAGAAACCAATAGGCCGATGTACATTTCCCCCTTAAATCGCCCCTAATCCTGCCCACTCTTCACTTTAAATAGCCTGAAAAACAGCGTTTGTTACCCTCCAAAACAGCCAAAAAATCGCTCATTTTATCGGCCTACAGGCCGGTCAAGCGACACTACCTATCTTAGTTTCTCAAAAACTTCCCAGGTGATAGCCCTGTAATTGCCGATTTAAATCCAGGTAATGCTCTTTCCCACTTTTGTTGTTCAGCTGTACGCAGTGCACCCCATTTTTAGATCAACTCAGCTCCAACAGATCATTCGCAACTTAGAATGTAGCGTAGATTTATCGTGCAGATCGGTTTAAGGGCGCTTACACTGGTGCCGGGAAGAAGGTACTATATGCCACTACCAACAAAGCGTAGTTTGGGCTATATGCCACCAAGAGATTAGAGTGTTATGACGAATAAGCGGCTACCAGAAAAGAGTAACTTACCTAAAGCAGGAACCTCTACCCCTATTGGCAGGCTAACAAAAGGCTCCGCCACTCAATGGTTCTACTGGTTGCCAGCAATAGCCTTACTGATTATGGTTTGGGATACCGGTGACCTTTTTGCACGGGTGAATATCTACAAAACCTTCCTGCTATTTGTCTGCGTCTCTCTACTATTTATTTTTGTAGATGTGTTTTTTCAACAGAAAAGAGAAGAGATAGCGCCAACCCCAGTGGGTTGGCTACTGTTGCTGTCACTACCGATCCTAGCCACCCTGCCAGGGTTAATGTTACATGGCAGTGGTTATAACTACCTGCTTGAACATGAAGTGTCGATCCACCTGATGTATATGATGTGGGCAGCCTATATTGTTCGTTGTGTAAAGGATATTGATGCTTTAGAGAAGCTGATGATGGTGGCTGGGATAACGGTTATCTATGCCGTTTTGGAAGGGGTAGCCCAAGATACAGGTCGTCCAAAATCAACCTTCGGAAATACAAATCTCTATGCTAACTATCTGATTCTGTTTCTTCCTGTGTTGATGATGCTCTGGCTTCCGGTTAACCTACAGCAAGATGCCCGTCATCGTTTTCAGTGGCAAGATATAGGGCGAAAGCAGTACTATTTTCTATTAGTGTTTTTGGTAGGGCTATTTGGTCTGTGGCAGACAGAGACGCGTGCGGCTTTGGCAGGGTTTGCCGCTGCGCTAATTGTGCTGTTTCTGTATCTGCTATACCTTAAATTAAAACAACGTTATCAGCTGCGGGGTTGGGTTTTTCTATTGACGGCGGTTGGGGTTCCCCTTTTATTGCTGGCTCTACTCTTTTTGGCGGCTTCACAGCTAAGTGAAGAGACGGTACAAAGCTCTCGATTCCTCCGTTTGACAACTTGGGAAGCTTGGTCTTCCCGCCTTATGCCATGGCAGGTGGCTCTCCTATCCATACAGGACTCCCCCCTGCTTGGGTTTGGTCCGGGCTCTTCCTATAACCTCTTTTTTGAGTATTTGCCTGAGGAGTCACTCCTATTTACAGAGCAGCGTAGCTATAAGCATGCACACAGTGAAATTCTTGAGGTGATGCAGGAGGGAGGCATATTTGGACTGTTGGTCCATCTGCTGGTGTTGGGGGGGCTCTTCTGGGTTATTGTGCGGATGTTACAGGGCAGCTCCTTGGATAACCGGGAGAAACGGCTGGTAATGGGGGTAGCGTTGGCGCTGGTGGCGTATAATGTGCAGAGTGTTTTCTCCTTAGCGACTCGAATGACTCAGAATGAGATGACACTCTATACCGTCATCGGGCTGCTGCTGGTGCTCTATCCAAAAGCTCAATTGGGGGGGCGCTTCGCTCTTTTGTTGCAGCGACCACTGCCAATATCTATGCCAGCGTCCGCAGGTTTTCTCTTGGTAACGTTGTTTGCTTGGGGAATACAGTACCCTACCTTTATTGGCAGTAATCAGTTGGTTACACTGGCATCCAGTAAAGTAAAAACCGTGGAAGATGTTCTGAAATTGACCGAAAAATATGAGGATACCCCCAGCATCTATGTACTCCACTTTCTTGCAAATCTGCAGGTGAGTGCAAAACGTGGAGAGAAGGTGGATCTATTATTGGATCGAATGGAGAGGATGATTCCTCACTACCGGGATGCCGATTATCTCGTAAGCGCCCTTAAACCGACCTACTTTTCATTGCTCTGATCCTGCTCAACACTATCTTCCACTGAATTAAAACGGGAGAAGTCGATGAGAACAAGTAAATCACAGCAGCGCCATAATTACTGGCAGCAGCAGATAGAGCAGTGGCACAGGTCTGGTCATAGTGGCATGCAGTTTTGTAGAGAGCATGACCTCTCTTACCACTGTTTTACATACTGGAGAAAGAAGTTGGCAGAAAAACCCTCCACATCTCCAGTGGTAGAGGCTGAGCCCCGCACATCAAAATTTACTAAAGTGGTTCAGACAAGCACAGCGGATGCGGGAGCTGATACTGGTGGTTTAGTCATGACACTCCCCAATGGAGTCTCTTTCCGTGGGGTCACCGATAGCCATATCGACCTGATCGGCCAGTTACTGCAGAAGCTATGAAGAACCGCTATCTTAGACCTGCCATGGATCTTCCAGAGATCTATCTCTATCGAGATCCTATCGATTTTCGTAAGCAGATGAATGGGCTGGCTGCGATTATTGAGCAGGAGTTGGGGCGTAACCCTTTTAGTGGCTCCCTTTACCTATTTAGTAACCGCCAGCGTAATAAAATCAAATGCCTGATGTGGGAGGACAATGGTTTTATCCTCTACTACAAGGCTCTGGCTGAAGAGAAATTTCACTGGCCAGAGAGTGATAATGAGCTGCTTACATTGACGGGAGAGCAGATTAACTGGCTACTGGATGGGTACAACCTTTCTGCGATGAGCGGACACCGTAAACTCACCTATAACATCATGTTTTGATTTATATTTACCCCCATTTTTGGTAAAATAAACTCATGCAAAGCAAGCTCCTACCCCATCAGGAAACAGAGAAGTTAAAAGGGTTAAGTGCGGAGCAGCTGCTGCAGATTATTGCTCAACAACAGCACCAAATTGAGCAGAGTGACGCCGCTTTAATTCAGCAAAAGAACTACATCAAAGTTCTTGAAGAGTACCTACAGCTGGCCAAGGCACAAAAATTTGGTGCCAGCAGTGAGAAGCTACCCTTTCAGGTAGACCTGTTTGATGAGGCTGAGCTGGAGGAGGCGCTCAGCGAATTGGAGGCACAACTTCCTGATGAGGAGCTGGTTGCCCCTCGTCGTAAACAGAAACGTAATAGGGGCTTCTCCGAAGATCTGCAGCGTAAACGTATTGAACTGCTACTCAGTGATGAAGAGCGAGCCAAAGCCGAGCGCACCTTCTTTAGTAAGGTGAAAGAGGAGCTGGAATACATCCCTGCTCAGCTTAACGTTCTTGAGTACTGGCAAGAGAAAGCGGTATTCAATATCCAGGATGGGAAAGAGCGAAAAGAGCAGATTATTGCAGCTCAACGCCCTGTTCATCCACTGGGGAAGTGTTTTGCCAGCACTACGTTGCTGGCCTATATCATCATTGCTAAATATGCCGATGGGCTTCCCCTCTATCGCCTGGAGGGGATACTGAAACGATACCACGGGGAGATCAGTCGAACCAATATGGCCCGCTGGATTGTCGGGTTAACCACAGTACTACAACCACTGATCAACCTGCTTCGAGAACACCAAAACAGTGGTCGTCACATCCATGCGGATGAGACACGAATACAGGTACTGAAAGAGGACGGCAAACGAGCCCAATCAGACAAATGGATGTGGGTCACCTGTGGAGGCCCTCCAAACCAACCATCAGTACTGTTTGAGTATGACCCCACCCGTTCAGGTGCTGTGGCCGAACGGCTACTGGATGGATTCAATGGGATTTTGCAGGTCGATGGGTACTCCGGCTATGCCAAGGTGTGCCGTGAGCAGAATATTCAGCGCATTGGCTGCTGGGATCATGCACGGCGCAAGTTTGTTGAGGCAGAGAAAGCTGCCAGCAGCAAAAAGGGGAAGACCTCAAAAGCCAGCATAGCCTTGAGCAAAATTCGTAAACTCTACCGGATAGAGAAAGAGATCCAAGGGTTGGATGAAGCTGAAAAAGGGCACATCCGTAAGGAGCTGAGCCTACCTATCCTCAACAACCTCAGAGAGTGGCTGGAGAGTAACCACATCAAGGTGATGAAGGGCTCCTTAACCCGTAAAGCGATGGAGTACACCCTTAACCAGTGGGAATACCTCATTGGTTATTGTGACCATGGCTACCTCAATATCAGCAATGCTAAGGCAGAGAATGCCATTCGTCCCTTTGCAGTGGGGCGCAAGGCGTGGCTGTTTGCAGATACTTCACAGGGTGCAAGGGCCAGCGCCACCTGCTACTCACTGATTGAGACTGCAAAAGCGAATAGTCTGGAGCCTTATACTTATATGGAGCACATCCTTAGCCACATTGGTGCCGCTGATACACTGGAGAAGATTGAGGCGCTGCTGCCATGGAATGTGCCGATGGAGCATGTTGAAAAAAAAATCGGAATCAACTTAAAAGGGACAAGTAGGTCGATTTAAGGGCGCTTACATTATCTCCGCTTTATGGCTTATCAAATTCACTCCAAAGGGAAGCCGGATATCAAAAAACTGAAATCATTGATTCAGAATTACCAACAGCGTGACCGTTATGATGCAAAGACACTGCTGTGGGTTGCACGCATTGCCGCCTTTGAGAAGGATGAACAAACATTTGTTACTCAGGTTCGCAATGTGACTCAACTACTGGCCATTCAGAACCAACAGGTTACGATTGATAATATTGATCAGGTAAAAGTTACCGTGACCGACCAAAAAGGGGGGCCGGAGATCTATATAGAACCGGAATATGTTGAGGTTAAACTAGGGAAACTGGCTCTAGATCAGATGATGCAGACAGGGCGTGTTGTCTTCAATAAGAAGAGACAACTCAAACTCTATAAGGACTACCTGAAAGGATACACACTGTTCGAGGCAAAAGGGCTGTCTACCCATGATTTTGATCGTAAGAGGCGGGTACAGTTTGCTGAAAGCCTGTTCAAGCAGCTAACAACCTGGAGTGCTCTTCCCCAATAAATTTAGAGCTGCCATTGAGTAAATGGCTTTTGCGCGCCGGCATACATCCATTACAGGTGCATCACTGCACAAAACCCTCATGGCCAGCGCACTTGGCCACCCCCGAAGATGAAAATCTGCTCTGAGTTGCCATACTAAAAGGTGAACAGGCTCTGGACTGTAGACACGCCACCCATTCACTAACTACCCCTGCAGGTGGGGATCATCATCCAGACACCCCAATGGGCGAAGCCGGATATGATAGAGAGTGCGCGCTGTAGCTGACGACCTGCCTATCTTAGTTTCTCTACCTCATCAGGTGATAGCTCTGTAATTGCTGAGATCATTTGGTTATCCAGCCCCTGTTTGACTGCATTTTGTGCGATCTCTATCTTCTCCTGCTCTATTCCTTGCTCTAGCCCCTGCGCTACACCTTTCTTTAACCCCCTCTTCTCACCTTTTTGTTCAGCTGTACGCAGTGCGTCTAACTCACTCCCTTTTTGCAGATCTATGTAGTCGTAGACCTCCATCTCTTTTTTATTCCAGCTATACATTTTTGCTGTATCAAAGGCCTGCTCCAAGGCTGGGTTGCCTGTGAACTCTTTGGGGATCATCTCAAGGCTAGAGCCGTTTTTGATGAAGTAGAGCCACTTGTCGACCATACTGTTGAGCTGTGTTAGCTCTTTGGCGAATTTTTCCAGCTCTATAAAGCAGAATTCGAAGTCGTCCAGATCCTGGCTGTTGGTCTCTTGATTAAGGATCAGGTGGCGGCTGATGTAGTGGTTACTCTCAAACATGGTGAAATTGAGTATGCCGATAAAATAGACTTTTTTTAGTTCGTGGTAGTTATCCCCTCGACCAATCTGACTGGTGTAGGCTTTGGCCGTGTAGTAGAGGCTACGCTTGGCAAAGTTACCCTGGTCATTTTTCTGCATCTCAACGATAAAGTGGTCACCATTTTGGTTGGTGGCCTTAATGTCGAGTATGGTCTCTTTCAGGGCCTCTATCTTTGGGACCTGATAGGGATTCGCCAGCTCTACATCAATAATGGTCTGCTCACCCTGAAAATCCAGCACCGCATTAAGAAAGGAGATGAGCACCTCTTTGTGGTTTTCATCTCCAAAGATCTTCTTGAAGGCGATATCATTTTTGGGATCTGCGAATTTCATTGGGATGATTATACACTCAGCTGATTAACGGTCAATATTTGTTTTTTACTTGTTCTCTCTCAGTAACCAAAAAAAGAGGCTCTCCCGCCCCTGCAATAACCACAACAAGCAAAGCCTGCCCCCCATCTGTTCTACTCTAAATGAACGAGGTCGACTACGTTGACATGCACGCTATAGCTGACGATCTGCCTACCTTAGTTTCTCTACCTCATCAGGTGATAGCTCTGTAATTGCAGAGATCGTTTTGTTATCCAGCCCCTGTTTAATTGCGTTTTTTGCGGTTTCTATCTTCTCTTGCTCTCTTTTCTTTTCACCTAATGCTCTTTCCTGCTCTATTCCTTGCTCTATTCCTTGCTCTAGCCCCTGCGCTACACCTTTCTTTAACCCTCTCTTCTCACCTTTTTGTTCAGCTGTACGCAGTGCGTCTAACTCACTCCCTTTTTGCAGATCAATGTAGTCATAGACCTCCATCTCTTTTTTATTCCAGCTATACATTTTTGCTGTATCAAAGGCCTGCTCCAAGGCTGGGTTGCCTGTGAACTCTTTGGGGATCATCTCAAGGCTAGAGCCGTTTTTGATGAAGTAGAGCCACTTGTCGACCATACTGTTGAGCTGTGTTAGCTCTTTGGCGAATTTTTCCAGCTCTATAAAGCAGAATTCGAAGTCGTCCAGATCCTGGCTGTTGGTCTCTTGATTAAGGATCAGGTGGCGGCTGATGTAGTGGTTACTCTCAAACATGGTGAAATTGAGTATGCCGATAAAATAGACTTTTTTTAGTTCGTGGTAGTTATCCCCTCGACCAATCTGACTGGTGTAGGCTTTGGCCGTGTAGTAGAGGCTACGCTTGGCAAAGTTACCCTGGTCATTTTTCTGCATCTCAACGATAAAGTGGTCACCATTTTGGTTTGTGGCTTTTATATCGAGTATGGTCTCTTTCAGGGCCTCTATCTTCGGCACCTGGTAGGGGTTCGCCAGCTCTACATCAATAATGGTCTGCTCACCCTGAAAATCAAGCACCGCATTAAGAAAGGAGATGAGCACCTCTTTGTGATTTTCATCTCCAAAGATCTTCTTGAAGGCGATATCATTTTTGGGATCTGCGAATTTCATTGGGATGATTATACACTCAGCTGATTAACGGTCAATATTTGTTTTTTACTTGTTCTCTCTCAATGACCAAAAAAAGAGGCTCTCCCGCCCCTGCAATAACCACAACAAGCAAAGCCTGCCCCCATCTGTTCTACTCTAAATGGACGAGGTCGACTACGTTGACATGCACGCTATAGCTGACGATCTGCCTACCTTAGTTTCTCTACCTCATCAGGTGATAGCTCTGTAATTGCAGAGATCATTTGGTTATCCAGCCCCTGTTTAATTGCATTTTTTGCAGTTTCTATCTTCTCCTGCTCTATTCCCTGCTCTACTCCCTGCTCTATTCCCTGCTTCTTTGCCTTCCTAACCGCTGTATCAATTGTATTAATCTCATCCCATGCCTTTAGATGCATATAGTCATATACATCCATCTCTTCTCGGTTCCAGTTGTACATCTTTGCTGAGTCAAATGCTTGCTCAAGAGCCTTGTCTCCAGCAAGCTCTTTGGGGACCATTTCAAGACTGGCTGCATTTTTTATGAAGTAGAGCCATTTGTCTAGCAGTGTGTTCAGCTCAACCAAGGGGGTGTTGAATTTAGGTAGTTCGATAAAACAGAACTCAAAATCATCCAGGTCCTGGGTATTTGTCTCCTGATTGAGGATCAGGTGACGACTGATACAGGAGCCTCCTTCAAACATGGTGAAGTTCAGCAGCCCTATAAAGTAGACCTTTTTTAGTTTGTGATAGTTTTTTCCTGCATCCAACTGGTTTACGTAGGCTTTAGCGGTGTAGTAGAGACTTCGCTTGGTGAAATCACCAAGATCTTTTTTCTGCATCTCAACAATGAAATGCTCCTGTTTTTGATTGGTGGCCTTGATGTCCAGTATAGTCTCTTTCAGGGCCTCTATCTTTGGGACTTGGTAGGGGTTTGCCAGCTCTACATCAACAATGGTTTGCTCACCCTGAAAATCAAGCACCGCATTGAGAAAGGAGATAAGCACCTCTTTGTGATTTTCATCCCCAAAGATCTTTTTGAAGGCGATATCATTTTTGGGATCTGCGAATTTCATTGGGATGATTATACACTCACCTGATTAACGGTCAATATTTGTTTTTTACTTGTTCTCCCTAAGTAGCCAAAAAAAGAGGCACTCCCGCCCCTGCAATAACCACAACAAGCAAAACCTGACCCCAACTATAAACGAAGCCTGACCCTGCTGATTGCCTTGCTGAGTTTCTGGCTTGGTGGCCTGTTACGTAGATTTTTGACCTGTTTACTCATGGTTGGGAGATCTCTGTGAAGGTATTTTGAAATTTCTGTGAGTGTCAAATTGCATTCATCCATACCTAGCCATGCAACCGTGGCCCTCGCCTCTGCTAAGTCTCTTGCTCTGCTTGGTCCTGTTATCTCCCACGCTTCAAGCTTGAAAACTTCGGCAACAACCTCCACCAACTCTTCCGGGGTCAGGTGTAACGACCCGCAAAAAACCCGATTTAGCAGGCAACAGGGTCCGACAGTGAGCCGGGGGAAACCGAGATTCTTCCTCTGTTAGAGAATGGGTCAAATAGAGACTAAACAGGGTAGCCCTCCCTGC
>Ga0233435_1002352_pt1 | contig 16072 bp, 12 predicted proteins | sample SI_122_August201_3_FD_182735 | JGI IMG/M metagenome (GOLD analysis project Ga0233435, IMG submission 182735) | Seawater microbial communities from Saanich Inlet, British Columbia, Canada - SI_122_August2016_135_MG | ecosystem: Environmental > Aquatic > Marine > Inlet | place: Canada: British... | reverse complement strand
GGTCTGGCATATCGATAATGACCCGGTCATACGGCTCACCAGGATTATTAATAAAGGTAAATGCATCAACATGGTGAATGGTGAGCTTTGGATCTTCTAAGCTATTCTCATTCAGCCGCGTCATCCCGGCAAAGCGTCTTGCCATTTTGGTAATGGCAGGGTCTATATCCACTAAATCAATCTGTTTAACATCATCATATTTCAGAACCTCTCTGGCAGCCAAACCATCTCCACCACCTAAAATCAAAACTCGGTCACGGTTACCAGGCAGTGACATCACAGGGTGAACCAATGCCTCGTGGTATCGGTATTCATCGCGTGCAGAAAACTGAATATGGCCATCAATATACAATCTCAACTCACCACGCTTTAGTGATTCGGTAAAAATAATACGCTGATAAGGGGTTTGCTCTTCATAAATCACTTGATCAAAATACAAGTGGTGCTCAGCATAACGCGTCAGTTGGGTGCCAAAGATGGTTAAGCCAATCAACATGAACAAAGTCAGAATAGCGCCAATTAATAGCTGTCTCGGGTAACGAACAAATTTTTTAAAAATCAAAATATTAATGATGGCCACAAGAATGTTCATCAAGCCAACGGCAAAAGAGGAACGAATCAAGCCTAATGTGGGGAGCAAAAGCAAAGGAAACATTACCGAGCCAAATAACGCTCCAACATAATCTAGCGATAGGACATTGGCTATATTGTCTTTAATATTGGTTTTTTCACTTAAAATGCGCGTTAAAATTGGAATTTCCAAGCCAACCAAAGTACCTATCACAATAATAAAGCCATACATCATAATGGAGTAAAAGGCATTCAGCTCAGCAAACGTCACAAATAAAGACAAACTACAAAGTCCACCAATAAAAGAGATAACCACTTCAATTAATATAAATCGGCCAATCAAGTCGTGCTCAACCCAGCGAGATAAGAATGAACCGATTCCCATGGCAAACATGAAGACACCAATGGTAATACTAAACTGGTAGACACTGTTACCTAACAAATAACTCGATACCGCCGCAATAATGAGTTCATAGGCAATACCACATAGCGCCACAATGAGAATTGAAAAGAGTAAGACCCAGGTACTTTTGAGTGTATTTTGATTGGTCATATTTTTTACTATCGACTGAAAAAAGGACTATTGATTTTATACAATGAAAAGCCCTTTTCCTTTTCCTGTCATTTCAACAAGAAAAGAAAAAGGGCTTAACTTTGCACCGATCTAAGATGGGTAAACATTCTTCCCTTCTAGGCAGAACGCATTACTTATTTACCCGAAGAATAACTACCTGATGAGCTTCGGCTCTTAGCAGATGCAGTTGATCTAGATTGCGCTGCTGAATGGTAGTTTTTAGGGCTCATTCTCATATTTGAAAAACGATTTGAGCTAATGCCCGCGCCGCGCTGACGACCCAACATTGAACCGATCAACATGCCCGCCATTAAACCCATACCACTGAAGCCTGCATCACGCTGATAACCATTTTGAGTATCCGTTGCGATAAACCGGCTACCTGCTTCGTCAATCTCAACGGTGAAGAGCTGTTTCTCACCGGAATCATGCAGGCCATTGGCATTCGCATCCGCAAAACCTTCAAAAGAGCCATCGCTTTTACCAGCAAAACCCAAAGTATTGGCTGAAATTTGTGCTTCATTCAAGCTAATTGCTGTATCAGTGGCGAAATCTTTAATTCTGATATCTTTTTGCGCTTGAGTTAGCTCATCAGGCAGCTCACCTTCATTGGCATTAAAATTAACAAACGACTTAGAAACGACATCCAAGACTTTATTTAAATCAACAACTTCAACATCACCACCACCGCCACCACAGCCAGTAAGTATCATGCATGCGCCGATCAAACCTGAAATGTGCAATTTTATCATTACTTTATATCCTTAAATTAATCTTGAATCGTACAATCCGACACCTTTTCAAGCTTATAGCTTATACCAAAAGTACAGCTTATGCAGCCCATCCTCATAGTAGTCTTTTAACTGACCAATTTCCTTAAACCCTGCGGACTCTAGTGGTTCAAATATCGTTGGGATATTCGATGGGAATGTCACCAAAACTGCTCGCCCTTCCCATTCTTTCACTCTATCAATGGCAACTTGGCAATCAGCAGCAGTAAACTGCCCTGCTTTTTTCTTTCCAAAACTAAATTTGCCAACTTTTTTGGCCCCCCAACCTATGCCATACACCCCTTCGGTCTCATCAATTTCACCCAAATGATTAAATTCTAAAATAACCTCCTCAGGCTCAATATCAACAGGATCAATATCACTTAAGGACAAACCATAAAGAAGCTGCGACTCACCGGGTTCGAAATAATCGGGGATCGAAAACTCTTCTTGAAACCCCATCGACAAATACAGCTCAATGGCTTTTTGGTAGAGCGGCTCATCATCTTCAGGGTCAATATAATCACTGGTGGTCACAAATAGCTTGTGTACATCGTACCCCTTGGCAATTTCCAGCAACTCTTTCATCATAGTCTTACCATGACCCCGCCCTTGGTAATCAGGGTGCATATACGTCCATGAGAGCCAAGCTCGTCGATCCGTCCCTTCTATTGGCCTTAAGCCCGTCACCCCAATAATAGCCCCATTTAACGTCAGCACATACTGCTCATCCAAACCTTGATTATGGTAACTTTCTTCGGCTTCCTCTGCGTCGTCCTCATCTGTTGCATCAATCACTCGAATGACGGCTGCAACATCATCTTCTAGCATTGGCCGTAAAGATATTGACTCGTCCACTCCACTACTCCTGTGTATTTAATTCACTAAATCATATCGTAATCACACTGGCATTTTTAGCATTTTTACACTATTACTCATATATCCCTATTGATAAAATAATCACTATGAACCCAACCATTTTAGTTGTTGACGACGAACCCTTTAACATCGAGATCATCGAGGCACACCTAACCCCTCAATATCACTGTGTATCAGCAGAGGACGGCGCCATTGCATGGCACCTACTAGACAAAAACCCTATGCAGTACAGCGTTGTGTTGCTGGATCAAATGATGCCCAACATGACCGGGCTAGAGCTGTTGAAAAAACTTAAAGGCGATCGCCGTTTTAAACATTTACAAGTTATTTTACAAACGGCCAAAGCGCGCCAACAAGACATGATGGAAGGTATCCAAGCTGGCGCTCAATTCTACCTGACCAAGCCTTTTGAAAGCGCGATGCTAAAAACCATGGTGAAAGCGGCCATCAATGACTATGAACTACACCAAGAATTAAACCTAAAAATTGCACAACAAAACAAAGTCATGGAGACCATGATTCAAGGCGATATGACGTTTATTTTCAAAATGTTACAAGACGGCAAAGATTTAGCAAGCGCGATTGCCAACCTATTTCCTGAACCACAACGTGTGCTAAATGGCTTGTCTGAGCTCATCACCAATGCCATTGAGCATGGTAACTTAGGCATCACCTACAAAGAGAAAACAGAATTACTCAAACAAGGCCGCTGGCTAGAAGAAGTGAACGAGCGGCAAGCGCAAGACCAATATAAAAATAAAGTAGTCAATATCGTCTGCGCCAAGCATAAAGACCGAGTCAGCGTTACCATTACAGATGAAGGTGAGGGTTTTGACTGGGAACAGTATTTACAAATTGACCCAGCCCGTGCATTTGACCCTCATGGGCGAGGCATCGCCATGGCAAATCTAATGAGCTTTGACAAGCTCACCTATCTTGGACCTGGCAACAAAGTTGAAGCCAGAATCACCATTGATCAAGATTAACACTAAATTCAAGCACCTTTAGCCAGCGTCTCAACCAGTACAGCACTGACCTCTTCCAACAACACTTTAATTTGTGCCAATAACGCCTCTCCCTCAGAGAGATTACCCAGCCCCGCTTGCATCTCTAGCTGGTAACACACTTTAGCCAGCGCCAAGCCACCAACATAACTACTCGACCCTTTCAAAGAGTGCGCCGTTCTCTCAACTAATACTGCATCCTCACAAGACAAAGACTGAGTGAGTACCGCTATTTTATTGGGCATATCATCTAAGAAAATTTGCAGCGCCCCTTCAAAACCTTCTTCTAGGTTTTCCTTCAGACGAACCAATGCTGCAGGGTCAAAAGCCAAACTGGGGGCACCACTCTGCTCTGTTTTTTGGGTCACGACCAATTCTTGTAAGAATTCATCCTGATCATCAGTCCAGTAGCTTAATCCAGCTGCCATTTTGTCAATATTTTCAGATCGACTTAAAAACTTGGCTTCTTCCATGTCAAAATTAATCGCACCATGACCCATAAAATTTTTCAAGACTTTAAGCATGACATGCCGCTCAATATGAGAGATATAATCCTCTTGATCGGTCAGATAAATTTCCACTACTCGCTCAACACTATCTCCCACCAAAGATTTTAGCCTGGCAAATTGCTGAGCGATACTTTGTGTCTGTAACTGCAACGTTTCTTTTTCAGGCACCGGTTTTAAAACATTATCAGGCAGCCATTTTTGTAAGGTTTCCAGTAAAGATTCTAGAACCACAGGCTTAGATAGATAGTCATCCATGCCTGCGGCCTTACAACGCTCCCGATCTCCAGGCAGTGCATGTGCGGTCATCGCAACAATCGGCATAGATTGATACCTTTCTCCATCAAGCCTCCTAATGGTTTTTGATGCCTCAAAACCATCCATTTCAGGCATCTGACAGTCCATCAAGACCAGATCATACACTTGCTGTTGAACCGATTTTACCGCCTCCAAGCCATTTTCTGCAATATCGGCTCTAAAGCCCAATTGTTTCAACATGGTTAGGGCCACTTTCTGGTTAAACACATCATCCTCAACAAGCAAAACCTTCGCCTGCTTTACCTTATGGTGCTCTTTCAAGCTATATTTTGTAATTAACTCTTCTCGGTCTTCTTGCTGAAAAACCAAAGACAAGCAATCTTGAAGCTGGCCATAACGTATCGGCTTGGTAATATAGGCTGAAATTCCAACTTGGCGCGCCAAAGAACCATCACCTCTGCGGCCAAAACTGGTCAGCAACACCATCTTTGCCGACTCAGGTAACAATGGCTGTAATGACTTCGCCAGATCAAACCCCTCCATATCAGGTAGGTTTTGCTCTATTACGACCACATCATACTTATCTGGTGATTCCTTTACTTTTTGCAGTGCGATCTCAGCTCTACTCGCCCCATCAAAGGCTAAATCCCAGCCTTTAAAAACTTCCTCAACGACTTTTCGTCGTTGCCGATTATCATCCACAATTAATGCCTGATACTGACTTAATTGCATTTTAGCCGAGCCACTATCACGCACTTGTAAAGAAGGTTTTAGCTTAACCATAAAATAGAAAGTACTACCCTCACCTAGACAGGATTCCAACCAAATTTTACCGTGCATTTTTTCAGTTAATTGCTGGCTAATAGCCAACCCCAGGCCTGTTCCGCCAAATTTTCTGGTTGTTGAATCACATGCTTGCTCAAATTTATTAAAAATAACAGGCTGCACAGCTTCAGGAATACCAATCCCCGTATCTGTTACAGAAAATTTAAGCTCAATTTCTGAGTCATTATTGGCTAAACACGTTACCTGAATTCTCACCTCACCATCAGAGGTGAACTTAATGGCATTCCCCGCAAGGTTTATTAATATTTGTCGTAATCGAGTCGGATCACCATTCACCCAGCTCGGTACCGAGGCATCCGTCAAACAAATAAGTTCGACCTTTTTTTCGTGCGCTCGTGTCGCCATAATTTCAACGACACTGTCTATTGTCTGACGCAACTGAAAATCAACCGACTCCATCGTTAATTTTCCAGCTTCAATTTTGGAAATATCAAGAATATCGTTAATTAAGGTCAACAAAGAATCTGCACTACTATAAGCAATAGAAACAAATTCATCTTGCTCCGATGGCAGTGCACAGTGCTTCAGCAAGCTCAACATACCCAACACCCCATTCATTGGGGTACGTATTTCATGGCTCATATTGGCTAAAAATTCTGATTTTGCTTGAGATGCTTGCTCCGCTTTTAGCTCAGCAATCTTTCGTGTTTGAATTTCTTGCTCAGAAAAAATTGCACTTGTCGCCAAAAAGGCATAGGTATTCAGTAACTGAATTTCCATTTCACTGCACGTATCTCTATCACCTTGATAGACATAAAGCACACCAAGTCGGTGATGGTCATTCATCAATGGCAAACAAACAAAGGCCTTAATGCCTTCGTTTCGAACCAAGTCACTCAACTTATATTTACTGGAAAGGTGGTCGTTACTAGAAATCACATGATCTGAGGTAAAGGCCTCATCCGCTAATCCCCCACGCCTGAAGACCATGTTACGGATAAACACATCACTTAAACCTTCCGTGTAGACTTGGCAGAATGCGCCGTCATCCACATCTAAAAAGGCCAAACAAGCCGCTTGTGAGCGGGTAAATAGAATGGCCGTTTCGAGGATTTGTTGAAGCGTTTTTTTAAGGGTTAATGATTGCTCTGGCTCAAAGCCAATATCGCCACCACAAATCACCGCATGTTTCATTACAAACCTCGCCTATACATATCTATCTAAAGTATAGGCAAAAAGTCACGTTTCATCCGCTAAGCGAAGTAATCAACGGCAGTATCTGTACTCATTTGCACAACCGCCTGCTGCTGAGCAACATCATTCTCTTCATTTAGCTCATCAGCCCCCTCACCAGATAGGCCTTGCTCACTCTCATCTGCATCATATTCAGCTTGATCTTTAAACGCTTCTTGTGAAAGCTCAGCATGAACATCATCAAAGCCTGCATCTTCTAACATTTCTTTTAATCGTGGCAACGCTTGCTCAATTGCCTCTTTGGTTAACCCATGCTGAGCATTAAAAACCACACTCGTTTGCTCATTTTGCGTGGTCATTTTAACTTCAACAGGCCCCAAGTGATGAGGGTTCAGCCGAATACTCGCTTGCTGAATTTTATCCGTCACCATGGTCGTAATTTTTTGCCCAAGTTGAGGTGCCCACTCGGGTGAACCAATTGGCTTATTGATGCTATATGTCGTCACCGCAGGCCTCGCACTTGCAGCTCCTAACGTCTGACCAATTTGCTGCAATGCCTTACCTTGACCTTGCAATACCAACCCAGGCGCATCCAGTTTTCCATCCGTTTTTATGGCAGCGTCACTCGCGCCAGAAGGTTTACCTAACTGCTCTCTCACTTGCTGCAAACGCTCACCAATACCGGCAAATAACGACTCAGACTTAGCCCCTGTATTGGATCGATACCGCCCCTGGTCAACATCATCGACCTCACCATCATCAGCGTCGACAGCCTCGTCTATGGCAATAGATTCATTCTCTACGGCCGCTTTAACTGTTACTGGCGCTACAACCGGAACGGTTTCTGCTGCCGCTTGTGTTAACTCAATTGAATCAGACAACGGGTTGACCGCAACGTCACTGGCTACCGCTTCACTCGCGACAGCCTGACCTACAACAGCGACGTCAGTTTTCTTAGCAGTTTCAGTTGCCCCGACCTCCTTAGATGCATCTTTCGATTTGGCATCTTTGGTAGCGGCAACGTTTTGCCGTTTCTCTGCTTTCTCTGTTGTTTGTGGCTTATCCGTTTTTTCTGAGCGCGTTTGTTTTTGAGCCGAAACTCGATCATTTTGTTCTGGTTTGCGTGCCTTTACTTCACGGTCGGCTTTATCTAACTGTTTAGCAAACCCCTTAGAATCGCCCGCACTAGAAGCACCACCAGGTTTTTTTTGAGGCGCCACGCTCACCACTGGCACATCCGCTAAAAAATTCATCTCGCCCAACAGCGAAAACCCATTCGTTGCCACGACCTACTCCATCTATATTATTTTTGTACGTACAAAGAAAGAAGCAAAAAAGATACCAACTACCACAACCTAAGCACTCATTATTTTAAAGCCAGGTTCTATCTCAGTTGAGTGTAACTAAACGAAAAATTAGGAAGCCAATACTGACTGACTTAGCAAACGACAATTTACACCGCTAATCTTCGTGCAAATATTTGCTGCGAGTGTTCATCCATCACTTGCTGCTCACGTTTATCAGCTTGCTTTTGTTCTTGCTGCTGGCGTTTATCCGTGATTTTTTGCAAAGAAGAATGCCTAGCATGCTCTTTTAGCCAGGATGATTTTTTCATACTCACATCATGCTTAGCCTGCTGAATCGCCATATGTTGCTGCGTGATGCCTTTATCTAACTTATCTAAGAAGCGCCTAAATTCTTGCAGGCGTATGGCTGATAATTGGCTGCCCGAGGACTGAAAACGACGCATATAGTCTGCACGCATAGTCACTAAGCTTTGCAGTTGCGCTTCAAGATCGCGCAAGGACATCTGGCTCTGACCCATTTTCTGGGCAGCGGCTGTTTCTTTCTGTTCTGCCATTTTAACAATGGGCTGTAATCTTTTTGACGCTAACATGACAATTCCTCAACGCTTATTTTATCGCGACCAACCCCAACAAAATACAGGTATTACTACCCAGGAGCCTCCTCGTTTAGCCCAAGCATGGTCATCAATTGCTCAATACTGGTTTGCGTATTGACTGCATCCCCTATATTTTGCTGCAAAAATGCCTGCAACACAGGGAAATATTGAATCGCTTCATCGACCTTTGGATCACTACCTGCAGAATACGCGCCAACTGTAATCAAATCTCGATTTTGCTGGTATGTTGAATAAATCTGCTTAAAGCGATTAGCCGCTTTTTGCTGTAAATCGGACGTAATTTCAGGCATAACACGACTGATCGACTGCTCAATATCAATCGCTGGATAATGTCCTGAATCCGCTAAATGTCGTGATAAAACAATATGGCCATCTAAAATCGCACGCGAGGCATCGACAATAGGGTCGCTTTGATCATCCCCTTCAGCTAAAACCGTATAAAAAGCGGTAATAGAGCCTCCACCTTTGGTGCTCGTACCAGCCCTTTCTACTAATTGAGGGAGCTTAGCAAAAACAGAAGGTGGGTAACCTTTAGTCGCTGGCGGCTCATTAATAGCCAAACCAATTTCACGTTGTGCCTGTGCAAATCGAGTTAAAGAATCCATTAACAGCAAAACTCGCTTGCCTTGTGCTCTGAAATATTCAGCAATGCTAGTTGCCAACATTGCACCATGCATTCTCATTAATGGCGGATCATCAGCGGGTGAAACCACAACCACCGCCCTTTTCAAGCCTTCTTCGCCTAAATTATTTTCAACAAATTCTTTGACCTCACGGCCCCGCTCACCAATCAACCCGACCACGGTAATATCTGCATTGGTATACCGGGTCATCATGCCTAACAACACACTTTTTCCTACACCACTACCGGCCATCAAACCAATACGTTGACCTAAGCCAACGCTTAACAATGCATTTATTGACCTTATACCCACATCTAATGGCTCCCTAATTGGGAAGCGATTTAGTGGGTTTTGCGTCTCTCCATGTAAAGAGGTTTTTGCATCTAAATCAAGCGGCCCTTTATCATCTAAAGGATCACCATTGCCATCAACGACTCGACCTAACAATCCATCACCAACAGCAGCAACGCCTGCATGTTTTTTAGGAACGACTCTTGAGTTAGGTGACAAACACGTAAAATGGCTAGAGGGCATTAGGTAAATTTTATCTTCTGAAAAGCCAACCACCTCTGTTTTTATTTTCTGTCCCATGCTTTCAACAACACACTCACCCCCCATTGGCGCACGACACCCTGTTGCCTCCAACGTGAGACCAACCATCCTCGTCAATTTTCCCTCGACAGGAAATTCAGTATCAGCACCTTGTAACCGAGCTTTATAGCGTGAAAACCGGCCTTTCCATACTGTATTACGGTCAGTGGCTATCATTCAGAAGGCTCCAGTTCAACCGCAACACTGTCTGGATCCACGTTCAATAATGTTGCAATCGTTTCTTTTAATCTAGAGGAAAGTGTCGCATCTATTCTAGACATATCAGTAATGACTTCACAGCCTCCACGATGAACTCCGGCATCAACAATGATTTCGTGACGCTCGGGCAAACTTAAAAAATTCTGCCCCTCAGCAATTAATGCCGCATCATCTGGGTGGCATTTTATTTTCACATGCCGCGCTGATATCGGTAATAAATCCATCGTTTTTTGAATAATTTGAACAATACATTCTGGGGTTGTTTTTATTTCATGCTGTAAAACTTGTGTGGCAATTAATTGAGTCAAACCGACCAACTCAGATTCAACTTGGTCATCCATTTGCTTTAACGGGTAATCTAAAAGATTGATTAATGACTCGTAAGTCTTTTGAATATCAGATATATTTTCACCGGCCTTCGACAACCCCTCTTGATGACCATATTCAAACCCTTCGGCATGGCCTTTTTCACTGCCCTCAACCTTCCCCTCTTCATAGCCTTGTTTATAAGCTTCCTCATACGCTTGCTTTTGAATTTCCTCAAGCGCATCAGCAGTGATCATCTCTTTCTGCTCTTCAGGTTCTACCCCACCTATGGTGACATCAGGCACACTCCAAGCATCATAGTTCTCTAGTGAATCAGCACTGAGTACTTTAGACCATTTCGTCACCACCGCCTCCTAACATGATTTCACCGGCATCCGACATGCGTCTTGCGATAGAAATAATTTCTTTCTGAGCACCTTCTACCTCACTTAATTTAACAGGCCCACTGGCCTCCAAATCATCTTTGAGCATTTCAGCTGCACGTTTAGACATATTTTTAAAGATTTTTTCTTTCAACTGCTCCTCAGCCGCTTTCAGTGCCAGCAGCAAATTATCGGTTGAAACTTCACGAAGCAAGGCTTGAATACCACGGTCATCCACTTCATTAAGGTTATCAAAGACAAACATTTTATCTTGAATCTGCTGCCCCAAGTCAGCATCAACTTCTTTGATCTGATCCATGATATCAGCTTCAATAGAGCCCTCAACCAAGTTAAGAATTTCAGCCGCCGTTTTAATACCACCAATGGAAGAGGTTTGAGCATTACTTTTACCGGAGAATTGGCGCTCCATGACTTCATCTAACTCTTTCAATGCGGCAGGTTGAATACCATCTAAGGATGCAATCCGCATCATAATATCAGAGCGTACTCTTTCAGGAAAATGGCCTAAAACCTCTGCTGATTGCTCTGATTCTAAATAAGATAAAACAATGGCGATAATTTGAGGATGCTCTAAACGGACGAACTCAGCAACAGATCTTGCCTCCATCCATTTTAATTGCTCCAAACCTTTTGAATTACGACCCAGTAAAATTCGGTCAATCATACCTGACGCTTTATCGGCACCTAAAGCGCCTTCGAGCATTTTTCTAACATAATCATCGGAGTCAACACCTAATGCCGTTTGAGTTTGAATGACTTTAATAAAGTCATTCATCACATATTTTGCATGATCCTGAGTCACGTTACTTAACTCCGCCATTGACATACCAACCGCCTGCACCTCTTTAGGTCCCATGTGCTTCATTACCATGGCGGCTTCTTCTTCACCGATGGACATCAAAAATATCGCAGCCCGCTCGACACCGGTCATATTCTCTGGAGATTCATCTAACATAGCTATTTACCCTTCTTCAGCGCCAGCCCATTTTTTGATCACCTGAGCCACACGCTTAGGATCTTCTTTGACGATTTCTCGTGCTGCCTTAACCTGCATTTCAAAGGTTTTTGGCGACTCCAACTTAAACATTTCTTCAATTTCTTCTTCCGTCTGCCCATCAGCCTCAGCCGCTGCGGCAGCTTCTTGCGCTGCAGCCTCTTTCTCTCTTGTGGCTTGATCCTCAACCATTTGTTGCTCTAGCTGAGTCTGCTCTAGATTAAGCATCTCTTTTGTTTTAACCGGTGCAACCATTTTCTTCATCGTTGGCCGTAATAAACCAAATACCAAATACAGTACGAATAAAGCACCTAGCCCTTGTTTCACCGCATCCATAAACCAGGATTGTTCCCAAATAGGCAACTCAGGTAAATCACCCAATGGCTCTGGCTCATAAAAAGCTTCGTTAATGACATTAATACTGTCACCTCGTCCAACATCAAAACCAATGGCACGCTTAGCGATATCTTCTATTCTGAGTAATTCTTCCTTACTGCGAGGAACAACAATCGTCTCACCTTTGTCATTCAAGGTACGCTTATGATCAACAACCAACGCCACTGATAACCGTGTTACCTCACCCGTAGATCGTTTAGTATGTGTCACATTTCGGTCTAGCTCGTTATTTTTAACCGTTTGACGTCTAAAGTTAGAAGAACCATTACCACCTGCTTCCTCACCTTCACCTGCATTTTCTGGTGCATCACCGGTCAGTGGTGGTTGGTTAGATAACGCGCCAGGAATGCCGGCAGCAAAATTATTGTTTGAACGCTCTTCAACCGAACGCTCACTTCTCACCGCAGGGCTATCTGGTTCATAAGACTCTTGCGTACTTTCAGAAATGGTAAAATCAACTTCAGCACTGACTTCAGCACGAACCCCGTCAGGACCTAAAAAAGAAGACAGTAATGCTTCTATGCTGTTTTCAAAATTACCTTCAATTTTCTTTTTGTAGTCTAACTGCTTGGTACTCACGACCATTTCATCGTCAGCACCTGCGCCTTTCAACATATTCCCTTTATGATCCACAACGGTAATGGCATTGGTTTCTAAATTTGGCACACTTGCTGAGACTAAATGAACAACGGCTTCAACTTGCCCTCTTTCTAACGCACGCCCTGGATATAACTTCACATAAACAGATGCTGATGGCTTTTTACGTTTACGGATAAAGACAGACTGACGAGGCACAGCCAGATGAACTCGGGCATTTTCAATATTACCCAATAGAGAGATGGATCTTGCCAGCTCGCCCTCTAGTGCACGACGATGTCTTGAGTTTTCGGCAAATCGTGTTGTACCAAAAGGCACCTCTTGATCTAATAACTCATAACCTGTACCCGAGGCTCTCGGCAAACCTTCACTCGCCAGCAACATTTTGGCTTCATGGGCTTTATTGGCAACGACAGAAATGTGCCCTGTGCTGGTATTAATTTTGTATTCGATCTGAGCCTTCGTCAACAATTCGGCGACTTGCGCCACATCTTTGTCAGAGCTCACACCAGACAAAGCGGTATAAACGGGGTCTTGAGACCACATCACCACAGAAACACCAATCGCAACACTTGCAGCAATCGCCAACATCATCGTTATCTGGCGAAAAATTGGCTGACCTTTAATCGTCGATAAAGTGATTGTTGGCTGCTCAATATCCAAACTACCGGGTGATAACATACTACCCGCTGCCGCATCTGCTGCGGGAATTGGAAGCTGTTGACCTGCTTGCGCTGAATCTGCCATGATATTTAACCTTTATTCCGATATTAGACTTGGATGTTCTTCACTTCTTTATAGGCTTCTATCAATTTATTACGAACCTCAACGGCTGCCTGAAAGGATACCCCTGATTTTTGTGATGCAAGCATCACATCAGAAAGGTTCACATTCCCCTCACCTCTGACATATTGCTCTTGCAAACTGCCAGAATTTTTTTGCAAACCATTAACCGTGTCGATTGATTGTTTTAATAGAGAGGAAAAATCCGCAGCTGAGCCCTGCTGTGTTTCAGCAACCGTATTGCTACTCTGTGCTTGGGCTTGCATGACGCGCATTTGCGAAAGTACTTGGTTGATTTCTAATCCAGACATAATATTGTCCTCTGTGACGTTACCCATAACGATGCATAAACTAGGCCAAGCGACCTAAAATATCACAATATTTTATATTTAGAGGGAATTCAAACACATAGGATAAAATAAAAACCAAACGAGCGTTCAGTTTTTGACACACACTCAACCTGGGATAGCGACACCACAATCACGCATTTTAGCCAATTTATACCTTAAGGTTCTTTGGCTGATCCCTAATTGTTCTGCAGCCTCTTTACGAGTGATGTTTTTAGTTTTCAAGACATCCACAATCATTTGCGCTTCTGTTGATTGAAGGCCATCACTTAAACAAGACTGTTCACTTTCTGACACCGTGCTTGCTACGAGCGATTCTTCAAACTGCAAACTCTCAGCAGTGATTTGATCACCTAGGCACAAGATCAAAGCTCGCTGAATGACATTTTCCAATTCACGAACATTACCAGGCCACGAATAGCACTCTAATGATTTTTTTGCACACTGGCTAAAATACGGTAGTAACCCACCCGCTTGATAATATTTCCGTAAAAAGAATTCTGCCAACGGAATAATATCATTTGCTCTTTCAGCCAAAGGTTTCACTGACAATGGAAACACATTCAATCGATAGTATAAATCCTCTCGGAATCGCCCAGCAGACACTTCATCTTGCAAGCGTCGGTTTGTTGTCGCCACAATTCGAACATCTAGCGAAATTGTCTTTCGACCGCCTAACCGCTCAACTTCTTTTTCTTGTAAAACACGAAGCAATTTTGCTTGCAGACCTAAGTCCATTTCTGAAATTTCATCTAATAACAAGGTGCCACCTTCTGCCTGTTCAAATTTCCCCGGCATGGATTGATACGCACCTGTAAATGCCCCCTTTTCATAGCCAAATAAAGTTGCTTCCAACATATTCTCAGGGATAGCAGCGCAATTAATAGCAACAAACGGCCCCTCACTTTTAGGCGATGACAAGTGAATTTGCTTAGCAATCACTTCCTTACCGACACCGCTCGGCCCATGAATCATCACCGCAACATCTGTTGCTGCCACTCGAGACACTAAATTCAACAATGATTGCGTCATAGAGTCAACGGCAACCACATCAGAATTATGACAATATTGCGGCATGTATTGCTTAACCGAGGTCATAATTTGATCCAGCTCTAGCGGCGTCGAAAAATAATCACTCGCCCCCATTTTCAAAGCGGCTATCGCTTGCCGAACGCTACCAGTGGGGGATATTAAAAGGGAAGGAAGGTTATAATGAGCATGTTGTAACCATGCCAAAATCGGTTGTTTTTCGATCATCAGCTCTGCATCAGAGATGAGCATATCAACAGGCTGCGACCGAAGCACATCAGCAACGCCACCACCGCTCACCATTTCGATCATTAAATAGCCTTCTGCAGCTAAATGATCTGACAGCTGTGTTTGTACTTGTTTGTCCGAAATAACGAGAAGAATGGTCGATTGTTTCATATTGCCCCCTTCGAGCGATATGTGTCGTATTAGTACAGGTTGTAGTGCAAGTACCATGCCGACTTTAAAGACCACTTATATTTCAATTGGTTATAAATGAATTATTCACTAAAGGTCAAATTTCTGCCACTTCATCTGTCTTTTGAAGGCCATATTTTCTTATTTTTTCGACAAGCGTGGTTCTTCTCATGTTCAATAAACGTGCAGCATGTGCAACAACACCATCTGTTTCTTCAAGCGCTTGCTGAATTAACTGGGATTCTAGATCCGCTAAATGCTGCTTTAAATCCATTCCATCGGTTGGAATATGTGCCCCATTAATCTCCGCAATTGAATCACTCACTTGCTGTGCTGTTGGCAAAGCATCAGGCATGACGGCTTGAGCGCCTAGTTGAGGCAACTCTGCTGAAGGAATAAAATCACTCATCTCCATAGGCTCACCACTTTGCACCTGCATTTTTTCTGGTAAATCACTTGCGTCAGCAACACCATAAGGCTTAATAATGGCTAACCGCTCAATCATATTGGCAAGCTCTCGGACATTACCAGGCCAGCGGTAACGACACATTGCTAAGACGGCTGTTGGTGTTAACCTTACTGACCCTCTGTTTTCATGCTCAATACGCTTAATTAAATCTTCAATCAGAAGAGGAATATCTTCTTGCCGCTCACTCAAACAAGGCATATTAATAGGAAAGACATTCAAGCGGTAAAACAAATCTTCTCTGAATTTTTCAGTGGTAATCGCATCTTCAAGATTACGATGGGTTGCTGCCACAATTCGAACGTCAACTTTAATGGTTTTACTACCACCGACTCGCTCAAACACACGCTCTTGTAGTACCCGAAGCAGCTTTACCTGCATTGGCATACTCATATCACCGATTTCATCTAAAAACAGCGTGCCACCTTCAGCCAT
>Ga0233435_1002348_pt1 | contig 16085 bp, 15 predicted proteins | sample SI_122_August201_3_FD_182735 | JGI IMG/M metagenome (GOLD analysis project Ga0233435, IMG submission 182735) | Seawater microbial communities from Saanich Inlet, British Columbia, Canada - SI_122_August2016_135_MG | ecosystem: Environmental > Aquatic > Marine > Inlet | place: Canada: British... | reverse complement strand
AAAAAAGACTTTATTCGAAAAAAAAAAAAAATTAATTATAATTTAAAAACAATTTAGAAAAAGAATTACATTTAACAAAAAATTAAAATTAAAAAAATTACAGACCATTTTGTTTCAAAAATTTAGTAACATGAATTTTTGCTTTAGTTCTTTTCTTCTGATGTTCAGTTAAAAAAGTAACAATTTTTTCAACTAAAATTTGTTTCATCTCACCACTAAGTAATTTTCCAGATTTGTAATTATCATAAATTTGTTGCAATTTTTCATCATCGGTTTCCATTCCAAATTTTAACATCTGGAAAGACACATCAATATCTGGATTGCCACCTTTTTTACGATGTTCTTCGAGTGTGGCTTTCCCTCCACTAAAAGCATATTTTTTTATTTTTTTAGCAGCGTCTTTAGGATCATCGGTTAATGCAATGTATGAACTAGGATCAGATGAAGACATCTTAGCACCTTTCAAACCAAACATGAATTTATGATTAGTTGAACTCAATGTAGAAAATTTATATAACTTACACCTCTTTGCCAAGTCACGTGCCAGCCTTAAGTGTGGGTCTTGGTCAGCTCCAACTGGGACTACAACTGGAATTGCCTTCTTACTAAATGGATATAACTGTGGATGCAACATATCTGCTGCTTGTAAAAGTGCTGCCGCCATTTTTCCAGGATCAACTGCACCATATATTGATTTAAATTCATTTGCAGTCACATGTCGGCCAAGCATACTAGCAAGAGAGTAATACACATTTGATTTATTTCCATCAATTGAACGTTTTGATTGAAAATAAAAATCACATTTGTTTAAATCAAGTCCAAGTGCAACATAGTTCGTTAGGTATTCTTCTATTGCAACTTTGTGTAATTCTTTTAAATTTGTACTACGAGAGTTATACGCTTCAATGTCAGCTACATTCAAGTAAATCTTTGCACCTAATTTTTGATAGAAAATCACTTGATCTGCAACCATTTTATGCCCAAAATGAAATTTTCCTGATGGCATAAGTCCAGTCATCATCGCAAATTCTTTTTTATTTTTGATTGCATCTAATATTTTATCAAAATCTCGATGTGCGAAGACTAAATTACGGCGAAATAAATAATGGTCCATGAATATTTTTGGAAGCTTCAATTTCGAGAGTGGCTTTAATCCAAAATTTTTAATTAATTTATTATAATCAATTTTTCCTTTAACTTCCCATGGAGTAACTGTTGCTGCCATAATGATTAAAACAACTAAGAATCTATTTTAAGCTTTCTATAATTCAATGATAAACAATAAGAAAAATCACTTAAAAAACTTCGCAAGCTTTGCGCCTTTCTGGACACCATAATTAGAACCAAGTCCATCCATCCCATAGATGATATCCGGTACTTCCAGTAATCTCTCATAAACCATTCTACAGATAGGATCACCATCACGCAAAATTCGATCTTTCTCAAAACTTCGAATTTCAAGTACCCCTGCATTCCCTCTACGTTTTACATTTTTCTTCCAAGACAAAAATCCTTTAGAGTTTTTATCTTCCTTTCCTTTTGAAAATCTACATCCAAACCCTGGATCAAAAAATCCTGCATAATGCGCTCGAAATTCTCCGGCTGTTGGGTCATAAATCATCATAACACCACTAAAACCAGGTTCAAGTCCGTTAGAATTTTTATCTCTACTTTTAACAAATGGTGGGAATGCTACATGTTCTTTAGTTACATAAATTCCAAACTGCCCATGAGGCACATGTAGTGACCCATTTTTAGGGCGAGCTATCGGTTGCCAAAATTCTGAAATTGGATTATCTAACCTGTTCATAAAAACTGGCCGATGAGTATGTTTTGCCCACCATCCAACAATGTCATAACTTTGTAAATCCAATGTTAACAATGCCCCTGGTAATTGAGAAGTGATGCATAGGGGAATGTTGGATCCAGCTTTGTCAAAGACAAAACCGTGAAGTTCCCCTAGCATCTTGGTCTCTAGGTAATCTAGTGTCGCCTCTCCGCTCCTAAAACGAAGTTGCATGACAGGTATTCCTGATTCTAAATATACTCTAAAACTGTTTGACACAATATACAAATAGATGTATCCATCGTACCCAACAGGGATAGTGTCAAATAATTGCCCGCCATCAACTACAGTCCTGGTATGTAAATCAATTCTTCCAATAGAAGATTTTGGACTTGCATCAACTTTAATATCTGAGTCTAAGTTTAATCTAACGGCGCTGCGAATTAAATATGTTACTCCTTTCTCTAAAATCGCACCCTTAGTCAAATCGATTGCTTTAACTTGTGGCACTCGATATTTTTGAATGATATCAGCTACCTTCTCTCCTTTTCGTGGAAGAACTACTCCTTGCATTTCATAAGCTACTTCTCCGACAGGAAGGTCAATACTTGCTGGCTGAACATGTGGGTATAAATTTAATTTAGAACTAATTCTCTTTGAGTCAATCATACTTCTAAGTAGCTGACTAGGTATAACACCACCTTTATTCCACCCCATCTAACAATCAACAGAAATCTGCCTTAAAAGCATTACTATTGTAAAAAAGATAGTTCTTGAAAATATAGGCGCAAAAGTACAAGAATCTAAGAGATTATCTACAAATCCAAAACAACAGTTTTCTTCTTCAAATCAACAGAAATAACTTTTTTCAAAGATTCAAGTTCCTTTTTGATCTCATCCCAGTCCTTAGTTTTGCTCATAGTTTTAACAACTTCTTGCAATTTCGAGATATCAGCATATTTCTCATAAACCAAATCTCCTTTGCGTGAATTAGCTTCAATAGCATCATCAATGTTCCCAATCGCTTCTTCTTGTTTCTTAATAATATTTACAACCTTTGCTATTTTTTTATCATAAGGTGAAATCTTAACTAATGGGTTCACAGTATCAAGTGCTAAACTAAGCGATTCTTTTTCCTCAACTAATTTTCCTACCCGTGGAACAGATATTTTAACCGGACTAATTTCTTTCTCATAAACAAATCCTTTCGCTTCACTCAATTCCTTAATCAATCCAATCAGAGAAGCATAAAGTTTCTTAATTTCATCAACAACTACTTCAGTTACTTGTTTCTTACTATCAATTCCAGAGCGGATACAAATTTCCTCCGCAAACAATCCACCTACACCCATATCAGTTGCAATCGCTGTCGCCAAATTCTTTTTCTCACTTTTTCCAATTAAATCACTAAACTCACTTTCAGAGATATTTTTCCAATCAACACGCGAATCCGGAAACTTGAACTCTTGTTTCATTTTTACAGCTCCACTTTGCCGCAATTGCCAACTTTGCAATGCCAATATTTTCCAATCATTATCACAAAGAACCAAATTTCCTTTTGAAAATAGCTCCACAACCAGGTGAAATTTTTTATCTCGCACTGCCAGATCAAAAACCACAATTCTCTCAGAATCTTTTTGCCAAACCTTTTCTACAATCGCACCACTAATGTGTTTACGAAGCAACATTGCAAGGCCACTTGGGTTTATAGAAGAACGTTTTTCATCTGCAAAGTTAATCATTTTTCCTGCAATGATCCGCATATATTGCTTTCCTTTCCCAGGGATATGAAAATGTAAACAAAACTCTGTTTTCGATGGGTGGTATAACTGTTGCAACTTCGCACGAGTCAGTATCTGGAACTCTGAAACAAGCGCAATTAGATCAACGGATGAGAGTGTCTTTTTCATGATTATAAAGAACAACATCTACTTTAAAAGATTTATTGCCCCTTTGTATTCACTGGGGCAGTAAGAATAAATCTGTACAAGAAAGAGTAGGCATACCGCTGATGTATTCACCAGTGATGTCCGCGAGTTATTGACAGAATTTAGAAAAACAATGGAAAAAAGAGAGCACCCGGAGAGATTTGAACTCTCGACCCGTCCCTCTGCAGGGGACTGCCTTAACCACTTGGCCACGGATGCGCAATAAATATTTAATATATTCTCTTTAAATAATTTCTGGTAGTACTATTCATATTTACTCAATAAAAAGCCACTGGACATGTACGGGCAGGCTTTATATACTACTTTTCTACTAAAGAAATCACAAAAAAGAGGTTAATTCCATTGAAATTTGATCTATCTAAAATAAAATTTAGTAATTGGGATAAACATTTTAAAATTAAAATCCCAAAAAAAATGTCACTAGATCTTGCAGAGTTAATAGGTGTAATGGTAGGTGATGGACACGTTGGGATTTATTCTTCACCTGATGGACCTTGGAAACAATATCAAATGGAGATTACTGGGAATATTATTGATGAAGTACATATGGACTTTGTTAATGGATTAATACAAAAAGTGTTTAGCATAAACTTCCATAAAAATTTAAGGAAAGAACAAAATAGTGTAGTCCTTAGAAAAAAATCAAAAGCTATTTGTCTATTCTACAGAGAAATTGTTGATATTCCAAATAACAAAAATTCCATTTCTGTTCCAAATTGTATCAAAATATCAAACCTTTCAATAAAAGCCGCGTTTATCCGTGGCTTAGCTGATGCTGACTTCTGTCTAACAATAAAATATAAGCCAAATGCATATCCTGTGATACAAGGTGGTTTCAAGTCTCAATCACTTACAGAAGAATGTTCAAAAATATTAAATGAATTAGGAATTAAAAATTATGTCCGTAAAGAAGTACAATACTATCAAAAACGGGATAAAACATATATCACCCACAGGATCTATATTAATGGATTCAAAAGAATTAAAAAATATATGGAACTGATTGGATTTAGTAATGACAATAAAACTGCAAAATATATTCAGGCATTGCAAGAAAGAAAAGATTCAAAAATCAAACCAAATCAAATAATCTTGAAAGAAAAAATATTAGAAATTAGTGAAATTTAACTCTCAAAATCAAAAAACTACCCAGTATTCTCATACTTCACACCTTGTCGTTCCATCAATATTGCCACATATCCTTTGTGAATTATATCTTTTTCAGAATACCCCAGTTTTAGAATCAATTCTAACAATTTTTTCTTTCCAGCATCAACATCATCACTGATAATTTCTAGTTCAATAAATTCCCCAAGTTCAGGCATTCTATCAAGACAAAATGTAATCTCTCCTAATTTTCCTTCTTCTCTTTCTTTATCAAATACTAAAACCGGAACAAATCCTGATTTTTCCAGCATCAACCTAGTCTCTTTTGGATCTTCAATTTTAGTTTCGTGCTCAATCCAACTACCTACCACATCTGTTAAAGATTTGAATGTCAACTTATGACCAGTAGAAGATTCACGAACTCTAAGAATAAAAGAACCTGGTTTTTGCACTGTATCAACTTGATCTTCTCGTTTATAGATTACATCATGTTGAAATTTAGATCCAAAAACTTTTGCACCCATAGAAATTAATTTCTCTTTCATTTCTTCAAGAGAATCAACTTTCGCTCGTATTTCGATTTCCATGGTTAAAATAAAAAAGTGGGCCTGGAGGGATTTGAACCCTCGGTCCCCGGCTTAGAAGGCCGGTGCCCTATCCAGGCTAGGCTACAGGCCCACAGCAAATTGTAAATTGAGTCTCTCTCTTTAAATACTTTGCTTATCAATCAGCTCATTTACTTACTAACAACTCTCAAAAAAATTCCTTTCTCAATTGCTTTTCGCCTATCTTCAACTTTCTCAAGCATCTGCGGATACAAATCTCCAACCAAACTAACAACCCTTTCGGGCCCAAGTACCTTTGGATTCACAAACCTCAATTTCGCCATTGAGGAGATATCAGCCTCTTCAGCAGACACAACTTCCACTTTAAGTGTCGGAACCAGATAAGCCAAATTATCTTGAATCACCTCATCAGTAGATTCACGCAGTTTAGCCAAAACTACATCGTCGGTCAAAAACAAATCATCAAAAGTTAACACTTTAATTTCTAAAGCCCTTTTTATACATTCACCTAAAAATTGATAGGCAGCAACACTGGAATAAGTTGACCATTGACTTTTATCCATCCACAAATAATGCTTAGCATATTCCAATGCAACATCCATATCATCAAAAATTATTTCCCCATTATGAACAATTAAGTGAGATACAAATCGTGCGCACCGACCATCATCCCCATTATTAAAAGCCATAAAATCACGAAAGCTATAATCTAATCTATCGGCACATAAATCAGGCAATCCTCTCTCAAGCAAAGAAAACAAAGATTCATTAATCACTCGATGAACATCGACACCATATTTTTTCAATATTCCTGGGATTTCTGATTCCATCACCATCTTTTCAAAATAATTTTCATGAAAACTATGCTCGTTGTTGTTATCAGTAAATACGTAATCAATTACATGTGAGAATGCTGTGTGCGGGACATCATGTAATAGTCCAGCAACTTGCTCCTCAACTGTTGCACCAAGCTTTCGTAACAATAACATCACACCAACGCAATGATCATATCTGTTCACTCTAGCGCCAGTAGTTACCATCGGCCGAGCCCCATGCTGGTCAATTAATTTCAATCTTTGAAGTGGGGCTGAGGCCATCAATTCAATTAACACTTGATCAGTTACTTCAATTTGTCCGTATACTATATCATTAATTACTACCACAAATACTTCAAGAAATACTTAGTATAAATATTTTTAGGTGAAGAAAGATAAAATGAATTAATTAAAAAAACCAAACTTATAATAACGAAAACAACTTCCCTCTGATCTACTATGCCACCAATAATATCCCTCAATAAAGTTTCCAAAATTTTCAAAGCCAAAAAAAAAACAAAGGGTTTTGTAAACTCCCTAAAATCTGTTCTAAAACCAAATTATCAAGAATTTAAGGCAGTTAATAATATTTCATTTCAAGCAGAAAAAGGCGAAATCATTGGATTCATTGGACCAAACGGTGCTGGGAAGTCAACAACTATCAAAATGATGACTGGAATTTTGCACCAAACTATTGGCGAGATAAAAGTTCTAGGGTACAATCCACAAAAAGACAGAAAAGAACTCGCAATGCATGTAGGAACTGTTTTTGGACAAAAACCTCAACTTTGGTACCATTTACCAGCAATTGACACTTTCGATTTATTTAGCAAAATCTATGAAATTCCTGAAGAGATTTACAAAAAACGTCTTAAAAAATTAATTAAAACCTTTGAAGTACAAAGTTTCATTAATACTCCAGTAAGGCAGCTTTCATTAGGTCAGAGAATGCGACTTGAAATTATGGCATCATTGTTACATAACCCTAAAGTTATCTTCTTAGACGAACCTACAATCGGTCTAGACATTGTAGTAAAAAAGAAAATCAGAGCTCTAATTAAAAAACTCAACAAAGAGCAACAAACAACTATTATCTTAACATCCCACGATATGGAAGATGTTGAGACTTTGTGTAAACGTTTAATCATTATCAATCAAGGAGAAATTGTTTTTGATGGTCCAACCAAAGATATTAAAGAAAGATATCTTAACAAAAAGCGTCTCACAGTTATTCTTTCTAAAAAAATCAAAGAGATTAAACTTCCTGGAGCAAAAACTATGTTTAAAGGCGATTATAAACATGGCTTAGAAGTTGACACCAGTAAACATTCTATTCAAAAGGTTATCCAGAAACTAACCAGCAAATATGCAATCGAAGATATTAACATTCAAGATCCACCAATTGAGGAAATTATTGAAGAAATATTTAAGGGAAAGAAAGTATGACTATCACAAAATACTTCCACATCGCAAAAATCTCTATGCGAAATGTCTTCGCATACAAAGCAGATGTATTTGCACACAGTTTATTTATTGGTTTAATCATATTCATATTCATAAATTTATGGCAAGTAATTTTCATTGACCCAAATAACGCAATTGAAGGTTTTACCTTAACTATGATGATTTGGTATTTGGTTCTAACTGAATCAATTGTCACAAGTTTTGGTAGATTAGTAGAAGATATGGGTAATGAGATTCAATCCGGTGAGATTGCAACTAAACTTACAAAACCATACAACTATCTTTTATTTCAATATTCTCAAAACATTTCAAAATCATTATTTCGTTTCACAACCACTTTTATTGTTGGAGCACTATTGACCCTATACTTTGTCGGACCACTTAACTTTTCTTTAACCTCAATTCCTTTCATTATCATTTCTGTACTAGCTGCAATTACATTACATTTTTGTTTAATGGCATTAATTTCCACTTCAATTTTTTGGCTTGAAGAAGCAAAGGCAATAGATTTCCTTTATAGTAAAATTGTATTCATTATAGGTGGGATGTTTTTCCCTCTAGAAATTTTTCCAGATTGGCTAGCTAGTATTTCGGCCAAACTCCCATTTAGTTATATAGCTTATTTTCCAGCAAAATTATTTGTCTCATTTTCACTAAATGATTTTTTCAAAGTATTTTTGACACAATTGTTTTGGATCGCAGTCATCATAACACTCAACTATGTTATGTATAAGTTTATCATCTCTAAAGTTCAAATTCATGGAGGATAAAAGTCTATTTTAATTAAAAAAATAAAAAAATGTCAATCAAAACAGAATTATTACTTATTTTACAGTATTTCAAGATCAATCTAAAAACAGCTATCGAATATCGTGCCAATTTTATCATTCAAGCAGGCGCTATGGTATTAAACAATTGTATGTGGATTGTCTTCTGGTGGATATTCATGAATAAATTTGAATCACTCAATGGTTGGGATCTAAACGGAATTTTTCAACTATACGCTGTTTTGATGGTTAGTTGGGGTTTAGCTAGTATGTTTTTTGGAAAAAAAGGTTACATTGCACAATCAATTGCTGAAGGAAAATTAGATTTTCATTTATCACTTCCAAAAAATGTAATGCTACACCTTTTACATGGTAAAGCAAGTTGGTTAGGTGCTGGAGACTTTTTTTTCGGTCTAATGATAGCAATACTAATTTATCCATTTTCAGCAGTTCCTCTATACTCAGTATTAGTACTCTGTGGAGTTGTAATATTTGCTAGCATTGCAATTATTGCAGGTTCCCTTGCATTCTTTTTCAAGAATGCACATGAAACTTCTAGAACTATGCTGCACTCAATGGTCATCTTTGGTTTTTACCCATTAGATATTTTTCATGGTGCATCTAAAATAATTCTTTTAACACTTTTACCAGCAGGTTTTGTTGCAAGTGTTCCTGCAATGCTACTTCAAGAATTTAACTGGCCTTGGTTCTTAGCCTTAATTGGAGCAACATTTACTTTTGCAGCTATTGCGACAATTGTATTTTATATTGGATTAAAAAGATATGAAAGTGGCAACATGATGAATGTTAGGGTATGACCATTGATAGTAAAATCACATGATTAAAATTAAAAAAAGATTAACAAAAATCTAACATTCTTCAGTTATAAATGAGTTCGCAATTGTTTACACAACTTATTCAAGAAATGTTTACTGTGAATATTTTTGAATAAAAAGAAAAAGAAAAAAAAAAAAATTACATCACAATCTAACGAATATTTACTTGATTGAAATTAAAGTTCTGACTAACACCTTGTTCTGATGCATAGTTATTCAACAAAGTTGTGAACTGTGATTCAAATTCAGAATGAGTGATCTCACCTGCCAAATAACTAGCATAACTATCTCTCATTTCTTCTGCCTGATTTGCAATCATTTCATTCATTAAATTTCCCATCAGATCATCTGATTCACTAGTTGAAAGCATATAACCACCTTCAGATTCAGCTGTAATGCTCAAAGCATCCTTTAATTTCTGCCAAAGTGATCGATCATCATCTTCCTCTCCAGAATCATATTTTCCATTACCATTTTTATCGGTCCATGAGTAAGTGTCTGATGATCCATCAGGATGAGTTACTGTTGTAACGCCTCCAACTACACTACCTCGTTCACTGTAATAATCAGTAGAAGTAGTTGTTCCATAAGATGATGATGTACCAGTACCTGATTTATATGAAGAAAATGAAATTCCTACAGCTGACCTTGTAAACATATCTGCAATAGCAGAATCAACATCAGTTAAACTATTCGCGATATCCATATTTAGCTTATCTCCATAACCACTACCATAAGCTCCGCCCATCAACGAGTCAATGTTAATTGTATCTGCCAAATTTTCCCAACCATTTCCAGCTAAAGTATCTAAATAATTATTTGTAAAAGCTTCAGAAAAAACTACCACCCCATCGTCAGATTCCACCATACTAATTGCCCGATGTGAGTTAAGGTAACTATTTTTTGCTTCTATGAAATTATCAAACACTGCTTCAACTTCAGTTGCAGTTAAAGAAGACAAAGGGTGTCCTTCAGGTAAAGATTGACTAGATCCATCTTCAAAATACAATGTGGTACCATCTTTTCCAACACTTGCATAGTCCAAATCGTTAAAAGGTACACTGCTCAATACACTTGCAGAAATACTTGGCTCAATAAAAAGTTCCATTTCAAAATTGAAATTTACTGTTTCACTCTCCTTTTCAGAATCAACTATTTTACTTGACGTTGTAAGCTCACTTTTAGAAACTGAAAATCCACTTCTTGCCACAGCTTGTCCTGCAATACTATCTTCTCCTGCTGTTTCTGCAAATAAACCAACTAATGAAAAGACAGCCATTACCAAAACAGTTGTCATGATTAAACCTAATGTCATATTTTTTCCCATTGTACAAACCTCTTTAATAAAATCTTTATTGAAATAATGATTTGAGATATATAAACTTATTTAAATGAACTAAGAAAAAGAAACAGTTAAGAGTCATAACGCAGCAAATTTATTTTATAATAAAAAAAAATAAAAAATTAGTCCTCGAACCCAAAACCTTTCAACTTACCTTCTCTCTCGAGTTTTTTTCGTTTCTTAAAAATTGCAAACTCTTCTTCCAAACTCACAATTTTCCCTTCATACACATGAGGCAGTCTTCGAACTTGCTTTGCAATTCTATCTTTTATTACCTTTTTAAGAGGGATATTCTTCTCTTTAAGTAACACAAACAAAAAAAGCAAATCCCAAAGTACATCCCCTATTTCTTCAGAAACATGGTCCCAGTCCTTTGATTCAAAAGCTTCTTGTAACTCCTTTGACTCTTTATGAAATTCATTAAGCCGAGCTGCAAATGTTTCTTGTCTAGCATAACCAGATATTTCTCTGCTGTAATTAAGGTGAGCAAGCAATTCATCTACAATCCCTTCTCGTTCCAAAGATGAAATTGTTTTTTGGATTTTTACTTGATCATAAGATTCATCATCGCCTTCCATTTCTATCGCTCTTCGATTACAACTGAGTTTACAATCACATCTTCAACTGGTTGATCGCCTCTGCCAACTGGAGTGGTTGAAATCGCATCTACAACATCCATCCCACTAACAACTTTTCCAAATACTGGATGTTTGCTTGATGACGGTTGTTTATCCCAATCTAAAAATGTATTATCAACAACGTTAATAAAAAATTGTGACCCTCCAGATTGTGGTCCTGAGTTTGCCATTGAAATTGTTCCACGTGCATTTGTAAGCTCAGCGCCCGCTACATGTTCATCTTTAATGGAATAACCAGGTCCCCCTGTTCCCCATCGACTTCGCTTTGAAGTGTCAGCTGACTGTGGATCTCCTCCTTGAATCATAAAGCTTGCAATTACTCTATGAAATCGAGTTCCATCAAAATACTTTTCATTTGCAAGTTTAATAAAATTCCCGGTTGTTATCGGCATTGATTCTGTAAATAATTCTAATTCAAATGTTCCCATGCTTGTTTCAAATTTTGCAACTGTCATTGTTTCATCTCCGTTATCTTGTGTTCCAACTTCGCCATCTACATAGACGCTCATTTGTAAATCTTCATCTTCAGTTCCTGTTGAATCAACTGTTCCTGAGCATCCTGCAACTAGCATTACAATTAGTAATAATCCAATTATAAATATTTGTTTCATAACAGAAATTTAAGACTTCCAATTTTTAAATCTTTAGGAACAAAGATGCAAGAATAACAAGCAAAACACAAAAAAAAGAAAAGAAGAAAAAAAGAGTTCAATCAACTCGATTGATATGAAATATTTTGTATGAAGCAATGAAAATTGACAAGATTATTAAAATAATCATCAATTTAGAAAAATTCAATGAAGAAACTACAACCTCGTGAAGTCCTTCTTCCTCGTTCTCATGAGAATCAGATTCTAACATCCCATCATCTGTTTCTCCAGATTCAGAATCCAGATCAACTACTTCTTCAAGAAAGCTTTCTTCTTCAATTTTCCCTGTGTCTTCATCTTCATAACTTATTGCTTCATCAATAACTGCCAAATCACTAAATGATCCCTCACTTACTTCTAAAACTATATGACTTTTCAAAACAACTTTCGCGTTAATATTTCCTGAATTTTGATATTCACTAATTTTTATGCTTGCAATTTCTCCATAAATTGGTGCGTCAGTTCCTAAATTAACCGAATAACTCATTGTTTTCCTCTCATTTGCTGCAAGCTTTAATGGAAACTCACTTTCATCATACTCAACTAATGAATAAGGATTTTCAAGTTCCATGTCAACTTCAACTTCATAATCAAAAGTGTTTACAATTATGTAAACTTGATCAACAATACTGTTTTCTTCAAATTCTATTGTCCTAGTTTCTGGCGCAATCCCTAAAGCCAATGCCATGTTAGCACATACCAGCAAAATAATTAATACAATTCCTATTTTCAAAGAAAACAACTTCCTTTTTTTATTTACTACATTCATGTATTACTCACCTCTATAGTTGAGTTTTTATCACCAGAAGGTTCTTCATTTGGAACAACTACCAATAAATTCAAATTAACAACATTTGCAGTATTAGAACCATTTTCATGGTATAAATCAGTTAAAGCATTCTGTGCAGTGCTGTTCATTTCTGTCCATTCAAGTAAAGCAGATGAAAAAGCTCCAGTTTCATTCTCTTCCATTGAAAAATTATAAACACCACCTGAATTCTCAAAAAAGCTTGTCCCATTAATTGTAATATTCAAAGGAATATTCCCATCATTACTTATGGTAATTGGTTGGTATCCTCCGCTTAATGAAGTATTTTTATTCTGTAAGAGAAGCATAGATCCAAACTCGACTGTGTTAGTAGGCAAAGTTATCGAAACAAAAGATAATAACTCAAATTGCCAGAATGGCGCCCAAGAAGTAACTGTTGTGCCATCATCTCCTCTAACTCTCCAATAATAAATGTCATCCACAGGTAAATCGTCTGTAACAACATATTCTGTTTGACTAGAATTTGTTTCGGCAATTCCAGTTTCATTAACAACTACAGCAGTAAAATCTTCATCAGTTGCAATTTGTAATTGATAATTCATTGTTTCACTTCCATTTGTTGAACTATTCCATTGTAAAGTAATATTACGAATAATGTCGGATGAAGCATTTGTAGGAGAGTATAGTTCAAAATCATCTGGAGCTGTATAATCTGGATTTTCTGAAGAAGGCCGGCACCCACTTGGGCAAGACCAAGCTGTTCCAGCTGCTTGAGTTAATATTATTGCCTCATCACTTAGATTCACTGAGAGTAAAGTTGGTGTTTCATTCGATAAACTGGAATCAAGTTCTGCTTGGAACTGAATGTACTGATTATCAGCCAAACTAGAAATATTTTGAGGAGAATTGCCAACAAATTCAGTGAAAGTTTCCCCTGAACAAGCATCATCATCACAACTACGAACAGACAATGTCACGTTTTGGACTCTACCTCTGTTATATAATGCCCTTATCTCTGCAGCATCAAAAGCGCGCGACCACATTGCAGCTTCATCCAATAAACCATCATACCCTTGGTCCCCATAATCTGAATCATCACCAAGCGTAATATTTTGATTATCAACATCATCAATATAATCTGCAAGATACGCTGCTGTATCAACCAATTCCCCATCAATATAAGTAGAGATTAAATCATTAACCGAATCTATCACATCCGCTCTATGGTGCCATTCACCATCGAACACACCACTAACACCCACTATATTAGCCCGCCAATCACTAATTGATGAATCTGAAACATAAAATTCTGCATTTTGACCATTAAACCTACTTACAAAAGCATCTCTTTCTCCAGTACCACGATCTTTACTAAAAATTCGTTCTATTCCAGAAGTATCAGATATTTTAAACCAGATTGCCATCGTCAAATCAGAAACATTTGTAAAATTAAGATAACCAACATCAACTGCATTTGTAGCAGAACTCAAATTGATTGCACCACCAAATCTTCCTCCAGTTGGACTCAATGTAACACCGCTCCCAACTGCATCAGAATGATAATAATTTCCACCAGCATCATAAAAGTCAGCACCACCAGATTGTGCATCGAATGAATCTTCATCAAAATGAAACAAAAAGATAGTATTGTTCATATCAACTGTTCCATTAAAATGACCAACTTCAGTTGCCGAAAAGTTTTGTAGAGGACAGTTATAACAATGCTCTTGTTCCCAAACAACACTTTGCCAATCTTTGCTTTCACCTGCATCAAAAATTTCACTATCATATTCTCCAATTCCATTAGAATCTCCAAATTTTCCCGCCTGAAAATTGTAAACATCAATAACCTCAGCTGCTGAAAAAGATCTATTCCAAATTGCAACTTCATCTATATTTCCAACAAACTCATTATCTGGAGAAGCAACATCGCTATCTGCGCCAACTGTAAGCTCTTCATTTTGTGCATCACTAAGTGTTGCTGCATTAAATGTTCCAGATCCTTTCTCTACACCATCAATATACAGGTAAATTTTATTTTCAACAGTATTAATCACGCCCATTGCATGATGCCATTCTCCATCATGAAGTGATGTTGTTGTCCACTGCGCATATCGCCAAGTTCCACTATCAAGTGCCTGAAATTGCCATTTGTTAGATGTCCCTCTACGCAAAAGAAAATTTCCATTGACTCCTACTTGATCTTTGGAAAAAATTCGCTGGTTAGCAACACTACTTGAAGTTTTAAACCAAGCACTGACTGTAATACCTGTCCAAGCACTCATCTCAATATCACCAAAATCTATTACATCACCTGCCCCATCAAAGGAGATAGAATCACCAATATATCCTGGCTGTGAATAACTTGCACCACCCAAAGTCCCATTATTTTGGTTTCCACTATGATCAAGAATTTCACCAGAACTGTCATTCATATATGCCAAAAGTACATTTCCACTCATGTTAACTGCCCCTGATTCATCCTGATTTGGTAAAAAAGAGTTATATGTGGCATTAGAGATAATAAGTCCCCCAGTCTCGTTAGAATATTCTGTGAGGTTAAAAGTTCCAAGGACAAAATTATCTTCACTAACTACAGTTAATTGATAAGCAACACCAATAAAACATAGAAGAAATAGTAAAAATATAAAAGTTAAATACGGTTTCCCTCCTCTTTTCATAGCAAGTAAAGGGAAACTCTTCTATATATAATAATCGTCTAGAAAGAAAAAAGAAAAAAAGATTTTACTCCTTTCAAACAGAGTAAAAAAAATCACAAGATACTTTTTCAAACAAAAGCCTCATCTCCTTCGCTAACATTGTACACATTAATATTCAAAACTCCAAGCTCAGAGAAATTTGTACCAAAGCTACCTTTAGTAAACCCAATGATATATGTGAAATTAGAAATTGTCAAATTTTCATAGTCACCAAAAATGAATGCAATTCCAGATCCATTTCCATACAAAGAATAACCAGCTCCATTAATCACAACATTATCAGCCACTATGTTAAAACAATCTCCAGCAGCGTTCACATCTTCACTGAAAGTAATATCTGAACTTACTGTACCACAACTACTTACTTCAGCTGAGACAACAAAACCATTATTTCCATCTACAGTTACAGCGCCAGTAATCCCTCCATGCCCAAAAAAAAGTAATAAAGAGAATACACTAAATATCATAAGGATAATAATCATCCAACCAAGAACTAATTTTTTCATATAATAGATAAATAAATGGTCTTATTTATAATTGTCGTCAAAGACTAGAAGATATGATTAACATAGTTTTAATTTTCAAAGAAAACAACTTCCTTTTTTTATTTACTACATTCATGTATTACTCACCTCTATAGTTGAGTTTTTATCACCAGAAGGTTCTTCATTTGGAA
>Ga0233435_1002347_pt1 | contig 16086 bp, 15 predicted proteins | sample SI_122_August201_3_FD_182735 | JGI IMG/M metagenome (GOLD analysis project Ga0233435, IMG submission 182735) | Seawater microbial communities from Saanich Inlet, British Columbia, Canada - SI_122_August2016_135_MG | ecosystem: Environmental > Aquatic > Marine > Inlet | place: Canada: British... | reverse complement strand
ACTCTTGACAAAAAACAGCGCTACCGCTATTATATTTTTTTGTAAAAAATCACCCTCAAACCGTATGGAAAATTGTCTTATTTTTACCTGTTTTCTGTCCAACGATTGGGGCTCACCTTACACCGTTAATTCTTAAAATAAGATTAACGGTGCGGTAGCTATTCTAGTGATACACTGTAGATTTACGATATATGGACCTGCACAATACGTTGTCAAGGCTGGATCCAACCTTGTAGGAGAAATTATGAAAAAAATAAAATATGAAAACTTAGTAAAATTTCATAAATTAAGTCTTAAACAGACAGAATCAGACGATACAATAGTTAACGAATTTCATAATATGAGCGAGAGAGTTAGCGTAGAATTTCGTTTTCTGGACGAAAAATAGTTGGATAATGGGAGTTTAACTATGCAGCCGTTAAACATCGTTGTAATTGGGACCGGTATGTTTGCGACAGGCCGTGGGACACAAGGTTTTGGAACTGTATTACCCGCTATTAGCGAGTGGAAACGCTCTGGTAATAATATTGGTAAAGTGATTTTTGTTGGAACTAACGGAGCACACTCCTCTGATACCATGGGAAAGTTCGAAGGGCTTGCACAACAGACAGGTGTTTTGTTAGATGTTGACGTTCTTCCTAAAGGAAAAACGCAAGACCCACAAGCTTATTTAGAAGCGATTAAACAGATTCCACGACCAGCTTGTGCTGTTATTGTAGTGCCAGACCATTTGCACTACGAAGTAGCACGTTCATGCCTGCTAGCGGATCTACCAGTACTCGTAGTTAAGCCGTTAGCACCAACTGTGAATGAGGGGCTTCGATTGGTAAATCTTTCCATTGATCGAAATCTGTATGCAGCAGTTGAATTTCATAAGAGATGGGATAAAGCTAATCTCATGGTGCGTGATGCTATTTTAGGAGGCCGAATAGGTGAACCTCTATACTGTTGGGTTGAATATAGTCAACGAAAATCTATCCCCACAGAGATTTTCAAAGCTTGGAGTTTTCGCACTAGCATTCTTCAATACCTAGGCATCCATTACATTGATATCGTGCGTTTTTGTACTGATGCAATACCACTACGTGTAATGGCTACCGGTCAAAAGACTTGGCTCAAGGAGCGCGGGATTGACACTTGGGACTCCATCCAGTGCGTCATTGAGTGGCAGATGCCATCAGGTGCACTTTTTGTACAAACAGTTTTGACGAACTGGATTGATCCTGAAACAACTAGCTCAATGTCAGATCAAAAAATTAAATTTGTTGGTACAAAAGGGCGGATTGAATCTGATCAAAAGGAACGAGGGTTGCGCTTCAATATTGATGATCAGTGTCTAGAACAGCCTAACCCAGACTTTTGCATGGTATATGGTGCTAATGATGGTTCAAAGCAGTGGCGTGGCTATGGTATTGACAGCGTATTCACTTTTTTTTCTGATGTTGTAGATATTTATACTGGCAAGAATGATATAAATACCTTGAATAAACTACGCCCTACCTTTGCAGAAGCATTAATTAGTACTGCAATAGTTGAAGCTGCACATAAAAGCCTAGCGGCTGAAAATACGTGGCAATCAGTTAGATTAGAAGAGTGTGAGTGAGTGGTAAATAATGTAATGAGAACACCAATAATTTATGCAATGATACCTGCCCGATATGGTAGTACTAGATTAAAAATGAAAAACCTAGCTTTGATTGATGGCAAGCCAATGATAAGCTATGCAATTGAGGCAGCTATTTATTCCAATGTATTTGACAAGGTAATAATAAATTCTGAGCATAGTATCTTTGAAAAAATAGCTATACGTTATGGTGCAGATTTTTACCATAGAGCTAAGAATTTAGGTTCATCAGAAACTAGAAGTGATGCAATTGTTTTTGATTTTATGCAAGCGTATCCCGAGGCAGATGTCATTGTCTGGGTAAATCCCACCTCACCATTTCAGTCAAGTAATGAGATTTATGATGTTGTTAATCACTTTAATGAGAATAATTTGGATTCACTAATTACTGTTGAAGAAAAACAGGTGCATTGTAATTATGAAGAAAAGCCAGTAAATTACAATCCTTTAGGGTTGTTTGAACAAACTCAAGATTTGATCCCAATAGAACCTTTTGTTTATTCTATTATGATGTGGCGTAAGGATATATTTTTATCAGAGTACAATAAAAAAGGATTTGCCCTATTTTGTGGTAAATTCGGCGTACGTACAGTAAATAAACTTTCTGGAATTATTATCAAAACTGCTGATGACTTAAAGATAGCTGACTTATTGATGCGATCCATTAATTTGTATGATAAAAATTACTCTGTGAAATATGACAAGTTGGTTGAATATAACAAAATCTAAAATGCTACTATTCTTCTGCTATTTTGATAAATAGATTACGGCTTCAATAAGAAATAAAATAATGTCAAAAAAATGTTCAATAATTATTCGTACTAAAAATGAAGAAAGGTGGATTAACTCATGTCTTTCAGCAGTCTACGAACAAACCTATAAAAATATTGAAGTTATCATTGTCGATAATAATAGTTCGGATAGAACTATAGATAATGCAAAAGAATTTCCTGTTGATAAAATAATTAATATAACTGACTACCTTCCCGGAAAGTCATTAAATCTCGGCATAAACGAGGCCTCTGGTGATTATATTGTTTGTTTGTCTGGACACTGTATACCAGTAAATAATTTTTGGCTTGAGTCCTTAGTTAATGCAATCGATGAGAATGATAATTATGCTGGGGTATATGGGAGGCAAGAGCCAATGTCTTTTTCAACTAGCTCTGATAAAAGGGATCTTTTGCTGACATTTGGTTTGGATCGACGTGTTCAAGAACAAGATAGTTTTTTTCATAATGCTAACTCAATAATCAGAAAAGAATTGTGGGATAAAACTCCTTTCGATGACAATATAACAAATATTGAAGATAGGATTTGGGCTCAAGAAATGATACGGAACGGATATAACATTGTCTATGAGCCTAAGGCAAGTGTATATCATTATCATGGTATCCATCAGGATGGAGATAAGCAACGCTGTACAAGTATTGTAAATATTATAGAAAATCTTTCAGGAGGTAAATGTAATAGTGGCAAAATTAATCCAGAAAAGATTAGGGTCAATGCCTTAATACCAATCAAAGGAAAAACTCAAGATATTAATGGCGTACCGTTGATCAAATATACTATTGATTCAGCAAAAAAATCAAAATATATTGATAGAATATTTGTAATTGCTGATGACCCTAAAGTTAAAGAGTTAGCTCAGTCGTTGGGTGTTGAATCTCCCTTTGAAAGGCCCGAAAGTCTTTCAAAAGATTATGTTAGCCTAGAGGCTGTTTTTAAATATGCGATGGAGTATTTAGAGGATAGCGGGGTCCTGTCAGACATTATCGTAACCTTAGAGCCTACATTCCCATTTAGACCTGATAGTTTGATAGATAATATGATTGAATACACCCTTTTAAATGGATTGGATTCTGTTATTGCAGCAATTTTGGAAAGTGGATCTCTATGGAAGGAAGATTCTGATAATTTTAGTAGAATTGATAGTGGGGATGTGCCACGCAAATATAAGGAAAGAACCCTAATAGGTTTAAGAGGATTGTGCTGTGTAACACACCCTGTTTTTTTAAGAAATGAAAGAATACTAGGTAATAAAGTTGGGTTATATGAAATCCATAATCAATTGTGCCGAGTTGAAGTTCGAGATAATGAAACTTTGATGGACAAGAGCATAGCCAATTTAATTATTAATGAGTATAATCCATGATAATTAAACTTGGAGTTCACGATAACGTTGGCGTAGCTACCGACGATATTCCTTCTGGGAATAGAATAACTCAGTTTGATATTACTGCGAATGAGCCAATATTACTTGGGCATAAGGTGGCATTAACTGATATATATAAAGATCAACCTATTATTAAATACAATCAAATTATTGGCTTTGCATTAATAGATATATCAAGTGGCGATCATGTCCATACTCATAATGTTGTGGTTAGAAAATATAATTTGATAAATCGTGATGTGGATTATAAAGAGTTACTTTCTTCGCTCAACCTTAGTCAAGTCAAGCGTAATTTTGATGGCTATCTTAGAAGTGATGGCAAGGTAGGAACAAGGAATTACATAGGAGTTATGTCAACAGTTAACTGTGTGTCAACAGTTGTAAGAAAAATAGTTAATTCATTTAATGATCATGATTACAGTGAGTGTAATAATTTTGATGGCATCGTGCCAATTACACATTCATTGGGATGTGGTCACGTTATTGGAAAAGACGATATTGATATTTTGATAAGAGTTATGATTGGCTATATTTCACATCCAAATTTTTATTCATTAGTAATAGTTGGTCTGGGGTGTGAAGATAACCAGATATCAGAATTATTAGAAAGACTGCCGAGTATCTATCAAAATAAAATAAAGTATCTCATTGTAAGTGAATGTGGCGGGACTGAAAGTGCTGTAGATCAGGGAAAGAGATTTGTTTATGACATGATTGAGCAAGCCAAACTTCAAAAAAGAAGTTCTCAGCCCGTATCTCATTTGAGTATTGCTTTACAATGTGGGGGATCTGATGCTTTTTCTGGAGTTTCTTCTAATCCTGTTCTAGGATATGCTTCTGATCAAATCGTTACACTTGGTGGAACTTCAATATTAAGTGAAACACCTGAAATGCATGGAGCTGAGAATTTAATTATTAATAGAATAAGAGAATCAGAAGTAGTTGCTAAATTAGAAAAGAAACTTAGATGGTGGGATGAATATTTTGCTCATTTTGGAACCACATTTGATTCCAACCCCGCGCCCGGTAATAAAAAAGGTGGTATTACAACAATTTATGAGAAATCTTTAGGCTCTACCAGTAAGTCCGGTTTTTCTGAAATAGTAGATGTCATTGATTATGCCAGTCCTATAAAAAATAAGGGTTTGTTTATTATGGATTCTCCGGGTTATGATCCGGTGTCAGTTACAGGGCAGATTGCCGCTGGTGCTAATATTGTTTGTTTCACTACTGGCAGAGGTTCTACAATAGGATTTAAACCATCGCCTTGTATAAAAATTGCAAGCAATTCTAGTATATTTAATTCCATGATGGGTGATATGGATTTTAATTGTGGTGGCGTTATTGATGGAGAAATCTCTATTAATGACCTTGGCAAACAGCTATTTGAGTTAATTATTAATACTGCTTCTGGTAAGCAAACATTGAGCGAATTACAGTCTTATGGAGATAACGAATTCAACCCTTGGCACCTTGGTCCGGTAAATTAATAATTTTAACGGTATTTTCTTAATATTATATTATGAGGGGACGATATGTTACGTAACGATTGGGAGGAAGTTTATTCAGCTAATACTTTTCGCAATAAGAATCAATATCCATCAGAAGAAATTATATCTTTTATGATGCGCAATTATGGCGAATTAAAAAATAAGAGCTCAATAAAAGTATTAGATATGGGCTGTGGCTGGGGGAACAATCTGAAATTTCTAAAAGATCAAGGATTTTCTGGTACAGGTATTGATATTTCAAAAACAGCTATTCAGAATTGCATATCGTTAGGATACGATGCAAAAGTATGTGATTTTGGCAAGCTTACCTTTCATAATAATAGCTTTGATGTGGTTTTTGACAGACAGGCTATTCAGCATAATTCGATTAAGAATATTAAAAAAACAATCCAAGAAGTAGAAAGAGTTTTGAAAAAAGATGGTAGTTTTTACTCTTTAATGACGAGTGAGGCGGACTATGATATTTATACAACCTATATGACGGAGAGTGGTATTCGAGAGATATTATCTGATTTTAATATAATATCAATCGATAAGCATATTAAGACCTCTAATAATCAGAGTGCAAAAACGACAATTTTGCTCATACATGCGAAAAAACCTTTTTAATGGTTAATATTTAAAGTATTTGCTTTGCTTAAATTATCATTATCTTGATATTAAAATAAAGAGTTAGTTAAAAAGTGAAAAGTCTCGACAATAATATATTTATCGATCAAGATCAAATTATTAATGGTATTGATTTGTATAATTATCTAAAGAAACATATTAAGTATGGAACCGACTTGTTTGTTCACTTTGACCTTTCTACTTTTGGAATGCTCCATCCAGATATTAAGACTAGAGACCAGCTTGCTTCCACTATTTTTGAAATACTGTGTAAAGTATCTGGGCCAGATGCAACCATTGTCATTCCATCTTTTACATTTAGTTGGGTTGGACAATCTGAGAAAGTTTATGATCTAGAATCATTTACCCATTTGGGACTAATTCCAAATTGGCTAATGAAGCAAAAAAGAACTGTAAGAAATTTAGACCCTATGTACTCAGTCTTAATTAATGGCAAAAGGAGTGAGTGGTATTCAGAGTACTGTGATAGTAGTTTTGGGGTGATAAAGTGTTTCTCGATTTGTTAAGTTTGAATATTTTTTTAAAATAATTAAGTCGCAGAAAAATTACCAAAACGACCTTAAAAATGTCTTAGAAAAATACTCTAGATTAAGCTATGAAGGGCTATTAAATTGTGAAGAGGTAAAAGGAATTCGTAATTTATTAATCAAGCTATCTAATCATAATATTGAATGTTTTGTAGTTTCAGGTGGTGAACAAAACGAAGTTAGAAAGGTGTTAGAAAAAAGAAACTTATCACCTTACTTTAAAATGATATTTGGCAGCCCTAAGACGAAACAAGAAAATTTAGCAATCATACAACCGAACAAATCTATTTATTTTGGTGATGCAAAAGGTGATTACGAGGCAGCAATTGCCTTTGGAATGGACTTTATTTATATTAGTGAAAACTCTGAATGGAAAGACGGCATGAGATTTTGTCATACAAATGGAGTTGCAGTGCTTGAGAATTTTACCAAGTTAAATAATTTGATACAATGACTAATTACCTTTTGACCGGTAGCGTTGGATTTATGGACGCCACAACGGGAATAGATAAAATGTTGCAATCATTAGATGTGCAAAAATAGTATAGACAATATTAAAAATTTAGGGTTTACTCAGGCAGAATGTCAACCTTTTTTCGTTGCTCGAAATAGGCTATTAGAATAGAAGGGTGCATGGGTAAAATTTTACTATTGTGCGATACTCCCGATCAGAACCAAGATGTTTACGATTTGGTTTTGTATTGGAACTCCTTTGAAGAGAGTTATAACTCTATTTCCCTTCCAAAGGTTATTGAAAATAATAGCAACGCACTTAAACACAAGTACCTAACCTGGTTGTATGGATTTGGTCGAACAAGGATTGATAATTTAAGCATAGTGGAACATCTTTTAATACGAAAAGATTTTAGTTTCTGGTGGACGTCTTTATTGGTGGAGAAAAGTATTTGGAAATCACCAGGACTATATAAAGCGTTTCAACTATTGGCATTTGATTTGTCTCTGAGAGACTATGATATCAATAGAGTTGATATTAAAGTTACGGACAAGTTGGTACAAAAAACTATTAAACAATGGTGTAATGAACATAGAGTGAAATATAGAATAGTGCCAACAGTTAAAGAGTTCCAACTATTAACCGTTAGACAATTGTATGCCCAATCACCATATATTATTCAAGGAATTGTTTCTTTTTTTCGTTACTTAGTTTCGCATTGGACATTAAAAAAAATTTGGAAATCTTATAGTGTTATTCCCACTAACGGAGTAACTTTTATTTCTTATTTATTTAATTTAGATAAAGAATCAGCAAATAAAGCAAAATTTTATTCTCGTTACTGGACCTCATTACACGACTTATTATCTATTAATAAGGTTGGCGTTAATTGGCTACATATTTTTGTAAAGAATGATATGTTGCCAACAGTCAAAAAAGCAGAGAAGTTAATTAATCGATTTAATCGTAATGAAGCAGAGAATCAGATGCATATGCTTTTGGATAGCGGTATGAACTGGGGAGTAACCAAAGGTGTTATAGCGGATTATTGTCGATTAGTATTTAAAGGAATAAAATTAGGAAAAGTAAAACAGCACTTCACAGTAGCAGATTCTGTTTCTAGTATTAATTTGTGGTATGTTTTACGCAATGACTGGAAATGCTCAGTTTTTGGTAAGACAGCTATCTCAAACTGTTTATTTCTAAACCTATTTGAAAATGCGCTTAATAGCTTGCCTAAGCAGAAAAAAGGTTTTTACCTGTTAGAGAATCAGGCATGGGAAAGATGTCTTATTTATGCCTGGAAAAAAGCTGGTCACGGTCAAATAATTGGTGTTCCACATACAGTTATCAGCCCTTGGGATTTAAGGCATTTTTTTTCACAAAGTGAATATGATGATAAATTTAATTTTAAGTTACCAATACCTGATAAGGTCGCATTGAATGGTAGAGCGGCAGTCAAAGCATATGTTAATGGTGGGTTTCCAGAAGAGCGTATAGTTCGCGTTGAAGCGTTACGTTATCTTTATTTGAGTCAGAATAAGAATAAATATAATCACAATGAGTCAAAGCCTTCCATGTTAAGATTACTTGTTCTGGGAGACTATCTTATTAATGACACAAGAAGGCAATTAAATCTACTTATGTTAGCAGCAGATAAACTACCAAGTAATTTAGATATTCTTTTCAAAGCACACCCCTATTGTCCTATAGACCCAACGGAATGGACAAACATAAATATGAAAATTGTTGATGATAGTTTAGACAATTTAATTGATCAATATGATATTGCTTATACAAGTAATATCACGACAGCGGCAGTAGAAGCATATCTTTCAGGGAAACGAGTGTTAACCATAGTAAATCCTGATTCATTTAACCTAAGCTCTCTTTGTGGATTTCCAGGAGTAGAGTTTGTCTCAACGCCTGAAGAACTAGTTAAACAATTGTTCGTGAAGGAAGATATACATGTACAAGGATCTTGTAATGACTTTTTTTATTCTGATGCAAATCTTCCACTGTGGAAAAAATTATTACAAATCTAGATGTAGAAGTTCTTTGAAAGCAGGTAGTAAGAAATTATTCGTAGAACAATTTATTTTACGAATAATGCCAAATTAGCGCAAACATTATTTGTTTGTGAATATTATTCATTAGGAGTATAGGAGTACGATTTGTCAGATTATATTTTTTTAACAAATGTTGGTAATGAAATCATAAATTCAATTTATTTATCTAAATTTGTACCTAATAGAAGAAGTGAATCAAATATCGAAATTAAGTACAAAGTCGGTGTTTATACTCAAAATATTGATAGCATCAAGTGGGAGAAAATCGATGAAGTCGAATTTAACGAAAGCAATAATATTGTTTTAACCTCCGCAGACTATAATCTCAACGTTGGGCAATTAGCAGTTATTATTCCTTGTGATATAGGTCTAGATTTGAAAGACAATTATGTAGTGGTCTGACAAACTGTAGTTACTATAGATATAATTAATAGTTTAAGGTTAATCAATAAGGGTGGTTTTGTGGTGTGTGATGATGTGTATAAACGTGTTAGAAAGAGTGATGAAATGTATTCTTCAATTGCCAGCTATAGAACAATAGAAGAATTGTCAGGGGCAAATTTGATTAATTATTCATTAATCTTAAAAAGAACAATCAAACCATGGGGACATAAAATTTTGAGAAAATATATTGCTGTTTTACAAAAAAAATATTGATTTTCTAATACATAATTACATTTATAACAAGTGAATATTTTCAAGGGAAAAACCATTTTAATAACAGGCCATACTGGTTTTAAAGGCAGTTGGTTATCTATGTGGCTAGCCCATCTTGGTGCTAAAATTATAGGTGTTTCTATTGATATTCCTAGCGTACCTTCCAATTTTTCAGCGTCATCAATTAGGGATGTAGTTGAGGATCATAGGATTGATGTTAGAGATAGCAAAGCTATGAAGTCGCTAGTTGAAAAAGTTCAACCTGATTTTGTGTTTCATTTAGCTGCCCAGGCTTTGGTTAGACCATCGTATGAAAACCCACTTGAGACAATAGCAACCAATGTCTTAGGAACTGCTAATGTGTTAGATGCCCTGAGGTCACTTAATAAGAAAGTAGTTGCCATTATGATTACTAGTGATAAGGCTTATGATAATGTTGAGTGGGTATGGGGTTATCGAGAGACTGATCGCCTTGGCGGTAAGGACCCATACAGTGCATCAAAAGGCATGGCTGAGCTTGCTATCCGCACCTATGTAGAGTCATTTTTTAATAAACCAAATTCTAATGTACGTTTAGGTATTGCTCGTGCTGGAAATGTGATAGGTGGCGGTGATTGGGCTATTGACAGAATTGTGCCAGATTGCATGCAGGCGTGGTCTAGTGGAAGAGTAGTTGATATACGCAGTCCTCAGGCTACAAGGCCGTGGCAACATGTATTAGAACCATTAAGTGGATATCTTACATTAGCAGATAGTTTAGCGCAGTCGGATGTCAAGCATGGTGAGGCATATAATTTCGGCCCATCTGCAGATGTGAATTATCCGGTTAGCGAGTTAATCAATGAAATGTCAAAGTTTTGGGACCAGGTACAGTGGAGGGATGTATCCACGAGCAAGAATCATTTTCATGAAGCAGGACTGCTTAAACTTAATTGTGATAAAGTGTTATTCGATTTAAATTGGAAGCCCACTTTAAGATTTGAGGAAACTGTAAAAATGACAGTTGAGTGGTATAAGAATTATTATCAAAACCACGAATGTTCTATGTTTGACCTTACAATTAGTCAAATTGATCAATATACAAAGCTAGCTAAATCCAGAGGCATAACTTGGGAAAATAATGATTAAAGATGTATTATTAACACGTCTAAATATTATTAGAACACCTGGTGGCGATGTTTTGCATGCAATGAAGAATAATTCCCCAGGGTTTGATAATTTTGGAGAGGCATATTTCTCAGAAATTCAACCAAACGTTATTAAGGGCTGGAAACGTCACCGAAATATGACACTTAATTTAGTTGTGCCTATTGGCAAAGTTCAGTTTGTACTATTTGATGATCGAAAATCAGATAATATTCAATTTCAGAAAATTATAATTTCTAGGGAAAATTATTGTCGGTTAACTATTCCGCCAATGATCTGGATGGGGTTCAAAGGATTATCAAAAAAAGATTCAATGTTGCTAAATATAGCAAATATTCGTCACAGACCGGAAGAAGTTGATAAGAAAAATATTGATGAGATAGACTTCGATTGGGAATTTTGATTTATTTTTTAATCAAAATTATTACTAAAAATTTTTTGCATTTATTAAATAAACACTATGACAAAAGAATTAATTGCACGATTAGATAAAAAAAATGCTGTAATTGGCATTTTAGGGTTGGGGTATGTAGGTATTCCCTTAATGGTTCGCTATGCTGAAGTAGGCTACAAAGTTTTAGGTTTTGATATTGATAACTTCAAGGTTAAAGCACTTAATAAAGGCGAGAGTTACATTAAGCAAATCTCGTCAGACTTAATTAAACAAAGTATTGATAAGGGTTTTGAGGCAACAAATGACTTCTCTAGAGCCTCTGAAGTCGATGCATTAATACTCTGTGTTCCAACACCTCTAAATAAACATCGTGAACCAGACATTAGTTTCATAATTAGTTCAATTAACAAAGTTACTCCATATATTAAAAAAGGTCAAGTGGTTTCCTTAGAAAGCACAACCTATCCGGGCACAACAGAAGAGGAGTTATTACCCAGAATAGAGTCAACTGGGTTAGAGGTCGGTAAGGATTTTTATTTAGTTTATTCTCCTGAGCGAGAAGATCCTGGAAATGTAAATTTTACTACGAAAAGCATACCTAAAGTGGTTGGAGGACATACTGATAACTGTCTTAATGTAGGAAAGGCGCTTTATAAATCAATAATTAATCAAGTTGTTCCTGTCAGTTCTTTAAAAATTGCGGAGATGACTAAACTACTAGAAAATATTCATCGTTCGGTTAATATAGGGTTGGTGAATGAAATGAAAATTGTTGCCGATCGTATGGGGATAGATATTTATGAAGTTATTGCTGCAGCATCTACTAAGCCATTTGGTTTTACATCTTATTATCCGGGTCCTGGGTTAGGCGGGCACTGTATCCCAATCGACCCATTCTATCTAACTTGGAAAGCTAGAGAGTATGGGGTTAATACACGTTTTATTGAACTTGCTGGAGAAGTTAACACAAGCATGCCTTATTGGGTTTTAGGCAAGATTACAGATGCTCTAAATGAATATAATAAATCTCTAAAGAATTCTAAAGTTCTTATATTAGGTATTGCCTACAAGAAGGATGTTGATGATATGCGTGAATCTCCTGCTGTTAAACTAATGGAATTGTTAGAAGAAAAAGGTGCGGTTATTGACTATAGCGATCCATACATTCCAATCTTTCCGAGAATGGAAGAAGTTTATTTTGATCTAAAGAGTATAGAATTGACTCCAGAAAATATTATTCGTTACGACCTACTTCTACTGGTTACGAATCATAGTAAATTTGACTATACATTAATTAAAAAGCATGCAAAGTTAATTGTAGACACTCGTGGCGTCTACCTAGATCCACATAGCAATATAGTGAGAGCATAAAGATTTAATTCATATTATGAAAGTTTTTTTATCTGAAGTTTTTTTTATTTTAGGCGACTCCCGTCGAAAACTACCTTTGATGATGATGTTTTTTCTATTTATGTCGGTGATTGATCTTATTAGTATTGGATTGATAGCACCTTACGTATCATTATTATTTGACATAAGTGGATCAAATGAATTTTTTGATTGGATATTTAGTACAATTGGCTTAAACAAAGATAAAGAAGAGTTGTTAGTATTATTTGGCATGCTGTTAGTTGCAGTGTTCGCATTTAAAGCTGTGGTGGCTATTTTGATTAACCGCAGTATTATTAAGTTTTCTCAAGAGCAGCAATTCAAGCTACGTAATTATTTAATGGAAACTTATCAGAGACTGCCATATGTAAATTATTTAGATCGTAACAGCTCGGAGTATGTTTACAGTATTCAAGATTTAACTGCTCAATATGCAAATTCAGTATTGTTGCCATTATTAAATATAGTTTCTAGTGGTGTTGTTGCAATTGTGATTATTGCCTTCCTTGCGTTCATAAATAGTGTAGAGCTATTTTTAATGTTATTTTTATTCGGCTTTGTAATGCTTATTTATGATCGTTCGTTTTATCATAAACTTGGCTTATATGGCAAAAGGGCGAACAGGTCTTCAACAAAACTTATAAGGGGCATTCATGAAGGAATTGAAGGTTTGAAAGAGATTAGGATTCTTGGTAAGGAGGAATATTTTCTTGATATGGTTCGTACAGGTGCTAAAGAGTATTCAGTTAACAATATTCTTGGTCAGATTATATCCACTGCACCAAGGTATTTACTTGAACTTGTCTTAATTATTTTTATTGTCTTGCTAGTTATGTTAACTCTCCAACTTGATAAGGATTTACATTTACTTGCCCCTACACTGTCTCTATTTGGGGTTGCTGCAATACGCTTATTGCCTATAGCTAATATAATTACAACCAGCTTAACTAGGCTTAGATACAATCGAGATGCAGTATCGAGGTTATATTCTGATTTAATTCAGATAGATAGGACTGAATCACAAAGAGAAAATAGACATACTGATACTAAATTTGAAACTTTCAATAAATTACAGCTTAATGGAGTTCAATTTAGTTACCCTAATACTACTCAAATCGCTCTGAATAATATTTCACTTGAAATACAATCTGGTGAGTCAATAGGCTTAATTGGCGCATCTGGCTCTGGAAAAACAACACTCGTAGATATATTGCTTGGTCTAATGAGCCCTCAGCAGGGCACTATAAAATATAATGACAATCCTTTACAAGATGTATTATCTATTTGGCAAGATCAAGTTGCCTACTTGCCACAACAAATTTTTCTTATAGATGACACACTAAGACGCAACATTGCACTTGGCGTAAATGATGAAAATATAGATGATAAAATTTTAGAATTAGCGTTAGATCAGGCAGAATTAATGGAAATGGTTAATCATTTACCTGATGGTATTGATACAGTAATTGGTGAGCGCGGTGTACGCTTATCTGGTGGGCAACGTCAGCGGATAGCATTAGCTCGTGCTTTTTATCATGGTCGTAACATTCTTGTTATGGATGAGTCCACTAGTGCTCTTGATAGTGAGACTGAAAAGGAGATTGTAGATGAAATCCAAAAATTTAAAGGGAAGAAAACCATTATAGTGGTCGCACATCGTTTTAGTACTATTCAATATTGCGACCGAATTTATAAACTTGAAAATGGTAGTATTATTCAACAAGGTTCACCAAAAGAAGTTCTTGGTGTGGGTTAATTAATAATAAATGGAAAAATAAATGTTAAAAAATTCATCAATTTTGATCACAGGCGGAACAGGCTCATTTGGGCATACATTTATACCAATGACATTAGAAAAATACAACCCAAAAAAACTGGTTGTTTTCTCTCGTGATGAAATAAAACAATGGGAAATGGCAAAGCTATTTAAAGATGATTCGCGTGTTCGTTTTATGATTGGAGATGTGCGCGACAAAGATAGACTGTATCGTGTATTAGATGGTATTGATTACGTGGTTCATGCTGCAGCTACTAAAATTGTTCCAACTGCTGAATACGACCCATTTGAATGCGTAAAAACCAATGTAATTGGCGCCATGAATTTGATTGATGCTTGTATTGACAAAAAGGTTAAGCGTATCGTCGCTCTTTCTACTGATAAGGCTAGCGCACCTTCTAATTTATACGGTGCAACTAAGTTAACTTCTGATAGATTGTTCGTATCTGGTAATTCATATACCGGCAGTCATAATACAAGTTTTTCAGTGGTTAGATATGGCAATGTTATGGGCTCTCGTGGCTCTGTTATTCCATTTTTTTTATCGATCTTAGAAGATGGTATTTTTCCAATTACAGATAATCGAATGACAAGATTCATGATATCTTTAGAAGAGGGTGTCGAGTTAGTTTGGCATGCATTTGAAGATATGAAAGGTGGTGAGATTTATGTGAAAAAAATCCCCTCTATGAAGGTGACTGATGTAGGGCTTGCTGTTAATAAAAATACTAAGCAAGAAGAGGTCGGTATTCGCCCAGGCGAAAAATTACATGAACAAATGATTGGCTCAGAAGATGCTCTGTATACTTTTGAATACCTAGAGTACTTTAAAATTTTACCATCTATTTATGATTGGGCTAAAGATGCAGAGAGAATCGGGACCGGCATTAAAGTGGCAACAGATTTTACTTATACTTCTGATAATAATACCGAATGGATGAAAATCTCCGAACTTCAAGATTGGATTGAAAAAAATCGCAATAAAATTGGCATTATTTAGATAATATCCAATGATTTCTTACGGTAAACAGGATATTAATCAAGATGATATAGATGCTGTTGTTGGCGTTCTAAAGTCAGATTTTTTAACCCAAGGTCCACAAACCCCTTTATTTGAAAAAACACTAGTTGATTACTGTGGAGCAAATTATGGAGTGGTAGTTAATAGTGCTACTTCAGCATTGCATCTTGCTTGTTTAGCTTTAGGCCTTGGAGAAGGTGATTGGCTTTGGACTAGTCCGAATTCCTTTGTTGCATCTGCAAATTGTGGTTTATATTGTGATGCAAAGATTGATTTTGTAGATATTGATTCGAAAACGTATAACTTATCCACTATAGAATTAGAGAAAAAATTAATTCAGGCTAAACAAGAAAATAAACTTCCAAAGGTTGTGATACCGGTGCATTTTGCTGGACAATCTTGTAATATGAAAAAAATTCACTTTCTTAGTCAAGAGTATGGATTTAAGATTATTGAAGATGCTTCGCATGCTATTGGAGGTAAGTACTTAGAAAAGCCGATTGGAGGTTGTCAATATTCCGATATTACTGTTTTTAGCTTTCATCCAGTTAAGATTATTACAACTGCAGAAGGTGGGTTGGCAGCCACTAATTCGAAAGAACTCGCCGAAAAAATGCGGCTTTTTCGTAGCCATGGAATTACACGTGACAAGAGTCTGATGACAAGAGATTCTGATGGCGATTGGTATTATCAACAAGTTGGTTTGGGGTT
>Ga0233435_1002346_pt1 | contig 16088 bp, 14 predicted proteins | sample SI_122_August201_3_FD_182735 | JGI IMG/M metagenome (GOLD analysis project Ga0233435, IMG submission 182735) | Seawater microbial communities from Saanich Inlet, British Columbia, Canada - SI_122_August2016_135_MG | ecosystem: Environmental > Aquatic > Marine > Inlet | place: Canada: British... | reverse complement strand
TTTGTAACGCACCACCGCCCAGGCACGTCCGATTCCAAGTGTGAGGATTACAAACAGCAAAAATATCAGTGATTCCCAAAGCCACTTTCCGCCGTAAAGAGTTGAATTTATCCGCGCTTCTCCATAAACAGTATGCTGCCAGAAATAGCGCTGAAGATTTGCTTTTAACCAGAACAGATAGATGCCTAATGTGAGCAGCGTCAGCAGAGTGCCTTTGAGCCAGATGCTAAAAACCTCTTTCCCCTGACCGTCATAACTAAACGGTATATTTCCAAAAGTTGTTTTACTGGTCCAGTAGTCCTGAAAACGGTTAAGATAAAAAGGATAATAAAAGCCAAGGCTCAGCAGTGACAGTAACCAGCCCCTGGAAACGAGAATGATAGTTTCCTTGAATGTTCCGAGAAAACGGAAGCGGATTCCTCGCCAGGAAGTACGGCTCATGCGGTAACGTCTCGCACCAACCGATGCAATCATAATCAGCATGAAAAAGATAAAAGCATAGAGGATTCCCGTCAACGCCAGTAGCCAATCATTATAAATAACGGCGAGAATTCCTTCATAAGCAAAATCCAAAACCACTAAAACAACTATAGCTTTGCCCAGTCCGATGAGCATCTCCCGGCCTGTGCCGTGAAATTGAAAATCGCTGTCGTTAATTCTGCTTGCACCGTAATAGTAACGCAGTTGTCTGGCTTTGGCCCATGGATAGTAAATGCCTAAAGTCAACACATTCAGCAGGAAATTTTTAAGCAAAATCCCAAAAAGTTCCGCACCATGTCCGTTAAACTCTAACTGCCATATTCCTTCAAGCGTGGTTTCCGCCTCAGGACTTTCCGCATCCGCAACAAAATCCTGTTCCGCATTTTCCGGATTTAATGCTTCCTCCCTGTTCAGCACCTCATCAAATTCACTCTGCTCTTTGTCATCTTCAGGAATATCCGCCATTTCTTTCTCTCTGCTTAAGTCAAAAAGTGAACTACTGCTAATTATTCTCTAAATCTCTTTCGCCTTTTTCATAGAGTGTTTCACGTCCCAGACGATCAAGGCACGCTTCTGCAGTCCACGGAAACATCAACGATCCACAACGTGCGTCACGGTACATACGTTCCAGCGGAAAAGTTTTCAGCATCGAACGTCCCCCGCAGGTTCGAATAGCCAAACGGCAAATATCAACCGCACCCTCCATGGTGGTGTACTGAGAAGTATAGGCACGCAGTCTGGCGGATTTTCCGGGGTTCACCTTTATTTCATGAATTGAGCGGATAAACAAGGCACGTATTTGTTCCAGTTTAATAAACATTTCCGCCACAGCATATTGTTTTGCAGGATGCTGACGCGTTTTACTGCCCTGCGCTTCCGGGTTTTCTCCACGCAAATACTGAACCGTAAAGTCGTAAGCTCCCTGGGCGATGCCTACATAAGTTGCGGAAAGAGTCATAAACATATGAGGAATATTTTTAGCTGCTAAATGATATGTTCCACGCGGCATGAGCTGTGCGTCATCCGGCACAAAAACGTCTTTCATTAACAGATTCCTGGAAACAGTCCCGCGCATTCCCAAAGGATCCCATTCACCGGAAATACTGAATCCGGAAGAATCAGTGGGAACCGCAATATACATCGTATCCAGAGCACTCAGTTCCGGTTTCTCTTCGGTACACAAAATTCCGTAATGCGTGGCCGCGCCTGAAAGTGACGCAAAAATTTTCCTGCCGTTCAGGAGCCAACCACCCTCTACTTTTTTGGCGGTTGTGCCGAAAGGTGACTTGCCGGCCGCAGCTAAGTTTCCTTCAGAAAATGTCTGTGCGTAGAGTGCGCCGTCTTCCACAATCCGTTTATAATGCAGCGTACGCAGGGATTCCATTTCAGCCTGCTGTTCCGGACTCAGGTCCAGACCGTCCAGCATATCGCCGATCCACAAAGTAGTTGAAGCATGCATATTGAAACTCAGCGCGGTGGCGCCGCAGTGACGTCCCAGTTCTGAAGAGACCATCATGTAAGTCGCATAATCATGACCTAGCCCGCCGAAACGTTGCGGAACACACATGCGGTGAATTCCGGATTCACGCAGATCATCATAATTTTCCAGCGGATTGCAGGCTTCACGGTCTATCTGTGCGGCACGCGGTGCAATATTTTCACGACCTACTTTTCCAGCAGTGTTGATAATTTTTTTCTGTGAATCACTCAGCTTTAAATCACTGAATAAATCTGCTGCTTCTTTCATAATGTCCTGTCTGTAATTGGGTTGTCTGCATGACGCTTGATGAACTCAAAAAGCAGCTCATTGAATTTTTCTGTTTGTTCTAAACTGGCTAAATGTCCTGCTCCGGTCAGACATTTAAAGTGTGAATCAACAATTTTAGCAGCCATTTTTTGCATCATTTTTGGAGGTGCGAGACTGTCCTGATCTCCACAAATAAGAAGTGTCGGTGTTTGAATCCGGGAAAGCGCTTCTCTGCGGTCAAAGCCCAGCAGACATTTTACAGCAGCTCGGTAAACTTCCGGCGGACACTGGGTAATGCTGTCAGCAGCTTTTTCCACTAAGTGCGGAGCTGGATTTTCGCCAAAGAGACTGTCTACCATACGCGAAGCAACTGCCTCCATTCCACCTCCTTCATCCAGTGGTTTTAAGCGCTGACGGATAAAATTCTGCTGCCATTCTCCATCGGCTTTTCCAAAGGCGGAACTGCTGGCATAGAGAGTCAGTGAACTTACACGCTTTGCCTGCTGAAGCAGAAATTCCTGCGCCACCATGCCTCCCATCGAATGACCGACGAGGTGAATTTTTTCTGCGGAAAAAGTGTCCAGAAGACTAGCAAGAGACGCGGCCAGGTCGGGAAAGTTCATTTTGGAGAGAGGCGGAGAGTCACCGTAACCCGGCATGTTCCAGGCCACGGCCTGAAAATGCTTTCCGAAAAAAGACAACTGCGGTTGCCAATATTCAGCATTACCTCCTATGCCGTGTAAAAAAACAATCACATCTCCTGAACGGCCGTTTCTTAAATAAGTCGGAACTGCAGTCATACTGCTAAATCGCCCTGAAGTACACCATCTTTTACCACTGTTTCACCGTCGAGCTGAATTGTGCATTTTCGTACAGGCAGATCAAAATGCCCCTGCGTGTAACGTCCCGCCGTTTCATTGGCACCGGTGGAATAAAGAAAGTTGCCCGCAAAAGCGCGCAGTTCAGTACCGTTGAAATCCCGCTTGTCATACATGGCCATTGACTCCCAGCGGGCTTGTGGATTCATGCCCCAGCCTACATGCGAAACTGCATAAGCCGCCGGATCTTTCCAGGCAGCTGTGTATTCCCGGAATAACTCCGCATCCACGCCGTTTCCGCTGATTTTGGTGATTGTGTCATCCTCAATCCTCAGTTCAACAGCTGATTCAAGATAACGTTTGAAGGTTAAATTTACATCACCGGGAGCGAGTACAAGTGTGCCGTTGACAGATTTTTCTTTTGGAAAACACAGACACAAACCGCCCGGCCAATGTGACACCAAACCCGGACGGTCTGCATAACTCCAGGACGCGCCGGGAGACGCACCCGCAAGATCAATTCGTAGATTTGTGCCTGCCGCGGAAGTGACTGTCATCATTTTTGCGGACTTGAGTTTTTTCAAACCAAGCTTCACTTTTTTCGTCAATTCAGGATCAGGAAGTAAACGTTCCAAAGCCTCAGGATGTTCGTTGCTGATCATCAAAATACGTGCACCGTTCTTGACAATATCAGCAACTTCCGGCGCATGCAGCAAACCTTCAACAGTCAAATCGACCACCAGCTCTGAATGTGACAACGCTTCCACAACCGGTTTTATTCCCTGCAATACAACGCTGGCTCCGGTAGAGCGAATCGGAATGTTCGTGTTTAATTCCGCTGTCGGAATGATCACGTGAAAAGCCTGTGCGCCAAGACGGTGCAGCGCCAGTTCGCTGAGCTGAACATTTACCGGACGGGACTGACTTTCCGAAAGTATCGCAACCACGGTGCCTGACTCGACCTTGCAGTGTTTAAAAACCGCGGCGAATGTCTCAATCCACTTTCCTTCTATCCTCTCCTGCAACATCTGCTTTCCTTTCTTTCAGTGAGTATGCTGAACTCAATTGCGTATTACTGCTGCAGTGCCGCCCACATATCCTGGTCACGCTGAGCAGTCCAGATACGCGGATGGTCAATTCCGTTTGACTCATCGTAGGCCCGAGCCACATTGAACGGCAGACAATGTTCATAAATCGCATAGTCCGAATATTTTGGATCACATACGTCGCGGCAGGCGGAAAAAGCATCCTTGAGCGACCAGCCCTTTGCGGCAGCTGCGGCAACCGGAGTGTATGTGTCAGTCAGGAATGACTGAGTAAGATGAATCGCTTCGGAAACCATGTCCGGAGTCGTGAGAGCATCTCCACGTCCAGGAACAAGCGCCTGCGGATTGAAGCTTTTGAGCAGACCAATCGTTTCTGGCCAGTCGTTGAAATGCGCATCACCGCAGTAACACGCCGAACGGTATTCCACTGTGTCACCGGAAAACATGATGCCGGAATCCGGAACCCAGACTACTGTGTCTCCAGCAGTGTGAGCACGTCCGAGATGCATGATCTCAACCCGGCGTTTTCCGAGATAAACAGTCATCTTGTCTGTGAAAGTCAGGCTGGGCCACGTCAGTCCCGGAATTGAATCCGCGGATTGAAACAAACGCGGGAAGCGGCCGTACTCACTGTCCCAATCCTCCTGACCGCGTTCGTGAATGAGTGCATGAGTTTTTGCAGAGGCGATGATCTGCTCCGGCTGATATGCAACTGCGCCCAAAACTCTTACTGCATGGTAGTGACTCAACACCACGTATTTTACTGGTTTGTCAGTTACCTCACGGATATGTGACAGCACTTTCTTTGCCATCACCGGAGTTGCCTGTGTGTCGATTACCATCACTTCGTCATCACCGATGATGATACCTGTATTTGGATCACCTTCCGTTGTGAAGGCATAAAGTCCCTCTCCGAGTTGTGTGAAAGTAATAGTTTTTTCTTCCAGATCACCCTGTGAAGCAAATGCTTTTTTTGTCATATTTACCTTTTTGAATTGATGTTGCTTAGGTTAAATTATTTAAGAGTTATTGTGCCTGCTTATTCGGTAAATGGTTCCCTCGCAATCCGCATTACTTCTGAGAGCACCTCGCTGTCACCGATGTGATTTGCAAGTAACAGGATCATTCGTGACTGCAGTTCAAGACTTTGCGCTTCGCTGAGTCCATCATGTAAACGGATCAACTGATTGTAAAATCCATCCGGATCTTCAATTTTCGGTTCGAGGTTCAGTTTCATATTAGCTTATTTTTTAGTTGCATGTTGCCGTGTTCAGTGCACTTCGGATTTCATCCAAAGAAAACGTTTTCCAACGTGCGCAGATGTGCTGATCCGGTCGCAGCAGATAAGTTGTTCCGTTACGGGCATCGTAACGTAGAGCAGCAAGTCCCTGCAAGTCGAATACGGAAACGCCTTGAGATTCCGGCTTGAGACCAATCAGCAGCGGCTTAACCGGTACTAAGTTTTTACTCAAGCTGCGTAGTTCTGCCTCAACAAGCTCCGGCACTGCGTCTTCCGTAAAGTAGAGCAGAGTGAACTCACCTTTGAGTTGACTCAGCAGCCAGCTTTCGCCTTCCGGACTTTGCAGAGGAGCATCCGCTGCCGGTGCTCCAGGCATTAGTTTTCCGGACCATGAGTCAACATCAGCGGTATTCAGCATGGAATCGCGGTGAATTGTAGGAGTTGAGAGTCGACCGCTGTTGATGAGCGGTCTCGCGAATTTATACTGCTTTGCGAGGGACAGCACCGCATTGCGGTATGCAAGACTGACCGCACCTTTCGGTGCAATAAAGTCAGTGCTTTGAGTTGAATGCCGGATATTCTCTTCTGCCGCGTATGTACGTTCGGTGTTGTAACTGTCGAGCAGACTTTCCGGAGCAAGTTCTTTGAGTACGAGCTGGAGTTTCCAGGCGAGATTTTCCGCATCCTGAATTCCACTGTTCGCACCTCGTGCTCCAAACGGCGAAACCTGATGCGCCGCGTCTCCAGTAAATATCACCCGTCCATGCACGAAATTCCGGATACAGCGGCTCTGGAAACGATAAACACTGATCCATTCCAGATCCGGTTCAATCTCATTTCCAAGCATTCCTCGTACACGCCGCATCACGTTTTCGATCTGCATTTCCTCTGCAGCATCTGCTTCAGGTCCGATCTGAAAATCCAACCGCCAGACATCATCGGGCTGCATATGAAGCAGTGCAGAATCTGCATCCGTGAAAGTCGGTGCAAACCAGAAACGGCGTACGGGCGGCATATCCGCTTTGGTTTTAATGTCTGCAATCAGGAACTGATCATCAAATGTGCGACCCTCAAATTCAAGCCCCAATGATTTACGGCAAAAACTACGTGCACCGTCTGCAGCAATCAACCAGTCACAATCAAGTTGATAAGCACCGTCCGGAGTACCAACTGTAAGACGCACGCCGTTTTCTCCGGAATCTATTGCCTGCAGTTCACTGCACCAGCGCAGATCAATAAATTCCCGTAGCTCCTGCGCACGTTCTATTGCGTACAGTTCAAGATAATACTGCTGGAGGTTAATAAACGCCGGAAACTGATGACCCTCTTCCGGAAGCAGATCAAACTCAAAGACCTCGTCATCACCGAAAAATACGACGCCTTTTTTCCATGTCACTCCTTTTTCCAGCAAACGCCGTCCCAGTCCAAGACGTTCACAAACCTCAAGTGTACGTTTGGCAAAGCAGATTGCGCGTGAACCAACACTAATTGTGTCCTGTGCCTCCAGCAAAATTACCGGAACCTGCTTGAGAGCAAGATCAACAGCCAATGCCAAACCAACCGGACCTGCACCTGCAATCACCACAGGATGCCTTACCGGAACTTTAGCATCCTGGTCAGCGTTGCGACGATACTCGAATTTTGGATATTCGTAGGGCATTGCTTAACACTGCTTGAAAAAGTTTATGAGAGTTTATTGTTGATTTTAAGGAAGTACGTGTTTTTCAATAAAACGCGAGCTACTTAAGGCATATAAGAAGGCAGAAGCAGCACTAGTCCAGGCACAAAAACCAGCAAGGCCAAACGAATTACATCTACGATGAAAAATGGAATGATGCCTTTAAAGATGGTACCGGTAGGAACTTCAGGCAGAACGGAGCGGATTACAAAAACATTGAGTCCAATCGGCGGTGTAATCAGGCTGATTTCTGTAACAACCACCACAATTACGCCAAACCAGATTAAATCAAATCCCAAGCCTTCCACAATCGGATAAAAGATAGGTATGGTCAGTAAAATCATTGAGAGACTTTCCAGTACTGCACCCAAAATGAGATATATTCCTAAAATAGCAAACAACACTGCCAGCGGAGACCAACCCAGAGTTTCTACAAAATTGGCTAAATCATCCGGTAATCCTGCGATATTGACGAAATTCGAAAACATAATTGCGCCGATCAGGATGAAGAAAATCATCGCAGTCGTTTGCGCGGATTCAACCAGAACGCGGTAAAGAGTAAGCCAGCTCAAGCGTCTACGTCCCAGCGCAAACACAAATGCACCACTGGCTCCTATTCCGGCTGCTTCCGTGGGTGTGAAGATGCCAAGGTAAATCCCGCCGATCACAATGACAAAAAGCACAACAATGCTCCAGATACCTTTCAACAGGTGGAAACGTTCGAGCATCGGTACTCTTTCCGCCTTTGGGCCAAGTTTCGGATTGATAGTAGTCACTACCCAGACCGTTGCCATATAGCCGAATATTCCAATAATGCCGGGAATGATTCCGGCAGCAAAAAGTTTTCCGATGTCCTGCTGTGTCATAATTCCGTAAAGTACAAGAATTACACTTGGCGGAATTAAGATGCCTAGTGTTCCGCCTGCAGCAATAACACCTGTTGCCAGAGAATCAGCATAACCGTATTTACGCATCGAAGGCATGGCGACTTTTGTCATCGTAGCTGCAGTGGCGAGGGAGCTTCCGCAAACAGCGCTGAAACCTCCGCAGGCCAGTGCTGTGGCCATTGCAAGTCCACCGCGGCGGTGACCCAACCAGGCGTTTGAAGCTGCGTACAGTTCATCCGAAAGTCCCGCATGCGTTACAAAGTTGCCCATTAAAATAAACAACGGAACCACCGAAAGTCCATAATCCAGACCTGTTTCCATGGTTACACCGGCAACCATAGCCAATGACGGATCCCAGCCGATCATCCCGACTAGACCGAAAAAACCGACTATTCCCATCGCAAACGCAATCGGAACACCGATAAACATGACCACCATCAGGATGGCAATGCCACTTAACCAAATTTCGATGGAGCCTCTTTGCTGTTAGAAAATGTTAAGTAATCTGCTGTCATTGTTTTTCCTTAGTACGGTAAATTCTGACAAACTGTATGGCAATAATGAGGGTGCTGAAGGCCATCATCAGCGTCATAAAAAACGCTACCGGCGCAATCGGCAGCAGCAGATACGCCGTTTCATCACCCTGTTCCAGCATCTCCGCTGCCTTGATCCACATACGCCAGGCCATCACAGCCAAAACAACGGCCATGATTGCCTGCGTGATCAGACGTTGTAAATGCAGAATTTTTGGAGAAAGAATACCGACAATTAAATTTACGCTAACATGCTGATTTGCACGTGAAACCAAAGGCAGCCCGGCAAAGATCAGCATGGCCATCATGATTTCAGTCAATTCAAATGCACCTGGGAGCGGGGCGGAAAAAAGATAACGCCCCAGAACATCAATGAAAGTGATAATCATCAGCAGCATCAAGACTGACGCAGCCAGTAAACCCAGAGCTTTATCAAGCCCCAGCTCCCAACGTGTCAGCGTGACACGCTCATGATTTTCAACAGTCTCAGACATCACTCCCATCTCCATTAAGCTTTAATAAGAAGCAGCTTCCGCACGGAGCATCTTCAATACAGCCGCACCATCTATACCTTTGGCTTTTGCACGCGCAACAACTTTCGCTTCAATATCGGAAAGTTTATTACGCAGTTCCGCCATCATAGCACTGCTTGCTGTCTGCAGACTCATCCCTGCATCCTGCATAGCAGCCACACCTGCGCGGTCCGCTTTATTCCAACCCTTTCCTGCAAGTTTGGCAAACTCTTCTCCGGAAACACTCATGACTGCCTGCTGATCCTCTGCACTCAACTTGTTCCAGGCTTTTTCACTCATAACGAGGAAAAAACTGGTGTTGTAGAGACCGCCCGGAACATAGGTCGCATATTTGAGAACCTTGCTGAGCTTAAATGATCTAATGGATTCTTTAGGAAAAAAGATTCCGTCAGCAACTCCACGGGAGAGGATTTCATAGGATTTGGTCGCAGGCTTGAGCATGGTCACAATGTTCAGTGCTTTACCAACATCGGAAACAACTCCGCCACCGACGCGGATTTTCAGACCTTCCAAATCAGCGGGCATATTGATCGCACGTTTGGAGTTATAAATATGTCCAGGACCATGTGTCATCAGGCCCAGAAGTTTTACTCCGGAGTGTTCATTTGCCGCAGCCAGATATTTTTGATGTACACGCCAGTAGGCTACCGAAAGTGCTTCTGCGTCATCTCCCAGAAATGGTAATTCTACGAGTTGAGTTACTGCAAAACGACCAGGTGTATAGCCGTGTACTCCCCACGAAATATCAGCAATTCCGTCTTTCGCCAAATCAAAAGCGGCAGGCGGCTTGCCCAGTGCTTTTTTGAGGATATTGACTTTTATCCGGCCGTTACTGGCTTTTTCCACCTTCTTGGCCCACGGAAAAATCATATCTGCGGCAATCGGGTGTTTGGGTGGAATCCAGTTCGACAGGCGCAAAGTTGTTTTTGCGCTGGCAACTGAAATCATCAGCATTGAGGCTGCTGAAAGGCCTATGATGGTTGCAATTATTTTATTCATATTCCTCCAAGGATTATGATTTCTCCCAGATTTATAGAACAATGTCGAAATCCCGGGGAGATTTCAGGCTTTCGATTTCCCTGACGGCACGATCCGTCAAGGTCTTATTGCCAAACAGCATCCTGAAATTTTGGCAAACAAGCACGAATATTTTCTCAAGCTATCATTGGTTTGCAGATCAATCCAGTTTTAAAACCGTCTGGAGAAAAGTTAAATCTGCACGGTTTAATTTTTTCACGCCTAAAAACTGCTTCCAACTCTTAAGGCAACGGTTTTAGACATGCTCTGTGCACCGCGTAAATGGTACGTACTTTCGTAAGTTTGTAAGCAGGACTCAGTACAGTTTGTCTGGTTCATTCTCATGCAGTTTTTTGCGCCACGAGCGTGAGGATCGTGTAGACTGCAACCGTCTCATCCTGTTGATTAGTCACTTCCACGGCCCATGACACCACACCCTGCGGCTGTTCGCCTTCACGCGGTGCTTTGGGAGTTTTAGTTTTACAGGTCAGTCTGGCCTGTATCGTATCCCCAATATAAACCGGTTGGGTGAAACGCAGGTTTTCAAGACCATAATTCGCCAGCACCGGACCCGGTGCAGGATCAACAAACAAACCAGCCGCTGCGGAAAGGATGAAATAACCGTGTGCGACACGACGCTCAAATACCGGCGATTCCTGCACTGCAACTTCGTCAACGTGGGCGTAAAACCAGTCTCCGCTCAGCGCCGCGAAATTCACAATATCCGCTTCCGTGATAGTGCGGCGGTGAGTCACCAGAGTTTCGCCTATTTCCAGTTCGTCAAAGTATTTCCGGAAGGGATGCACTTTGTCCTGCGGCTGAGCCGCGCCTTTGGTCCATTCTCCGGTGATAGCGCTCAAAGTAGAGGGCGAGCCCTGAAGCGCGGTACGCTGCATATAGTGCAAAACACCACGGGCTCCTCCCATTTCTTCACCGCCGCCGGCACGTCCGGGACCGCCGTGAACGAGGGTCGGCATCGGCGAACCGTGGCCGGTGGATTCAGGTGCACTTTCACTGTTGAGAACCAGTACCCTGCCGTGATACGGAGCAATTCCAAGCACAAGCCTGCGCGCTACCGCGTCATCTGCAGTAACAACTGAACCGACCAGACTTCCACCGCCCTTTGCCGCAAGTTTAACTGCTTCGTCCAGATCTGAGTATGGCATGACAGTATTGACCGGACCAAAAGCCTCAATCCCGTGAACGGAATCAGTGAGTAACGGTTCCGCGCAGTAAAGCAGAGTCGGTTCGTAAAACGCACCTTTTGTACGGTCTGCATCCAGAATTTCAAACTCTTCATTTTCTCCGTAAACCAGTTCAGTGTCTTGCCGTAATTCAGCCACACGCTCCTTAACTTCCCTGAGTTGATCCATGCCTGCCAGACTGCCCATACGCACACCTTCCGCATCCGGATGTCCGATACGGACTGTTGACAAGCGTTGCTTGAGTGCGTCGATTACGGTCTGAGTCATCTTTTCCGGAACAATTGTTCGGCGGATCGCTGTGCATTTTTGTCCGGCCTTAGTCGTCATTTCACGTACAACCTCTTTGATGAAAATCGTGAATTCATCCATCTCTGCTGTAACGTCCGGTCCAAGGATAATGCAGTTGAGTGAATCGGCTTCCATGTTGAAGCGGATTGCCTTTTCGATGATGTTTGGATGACTCTTGAGCTTACGTCCCGTGGATGCTGAGCCTGTAAAAGTTACAACATCCTGACTTTCCAGGTGTTCAAATAAATCACCTACAGATCCGCAGATCAACTGCAGCGCTCCTTCAGGGAGAAGTCCTGATTCAAGCATTACCGCTACCATTTTTTCAGTGAGGTAACAGGTTTGACTAGCGGGTTTTACAATGGCGGGCAGTCCTGCAAGAAAGCTGGTTGCCAGCTTTTCCAGCATACCCCAGCACGGAAAATTGAAGGCGTTGATATGAACCGCAGTACCTTCCAGCGGTGTGCAGATGTGCCTGCCGATAAAACTTCCGGACTTGGAAAGCGGTGAGACATCACTTTCCAGTTGAAAAGTCTCGTTAGGAAACTCACGGCGTCCGATTCCGGAATAGGCAAAAAAGGTGGCAATCCCTCCTTCAATGTCCACCCACGAATCCGCCCGCGTAGCTCCGGTTGCAGTGGATAGTCCGTAAAATTCTTCCTTACGGTTCATCAGGTACTTTGCCAAATCTTTGAGCAGCAAAGCCCGTTCGTGAAAAGTCATGCCGCGAAGTACCGGACCACCTGTGTCACGCGCATATTCTAGCATTGCCTGAAAGTCCAGTCCGCTGCTCGTAACTTGCCCCAGTTCTTCTCCGGTCACTGCATGTAAAACGACTTGCCCCTGACCTTCACCTACTACCCATTTACCGAGAGCGTAACTTTTAAATTTTTGACTCATGCTTAATCCTTTTCACGTTTGTCGACAATCCGGCGGGCTTTACCCATGGAACGTTCCACTCCGCCCGGCTGCTGCATTTGTACCTGTACACTGACACCGATACGGTTCTTGACCTGTTGACTGAGCCGAGCGGAACTTCCCTCAAGTACAGCACCACTCAATCCGGATTCCTTAGGTTCGATCAGCAGAGTCATCACGTCCAGCCGTTCCTCACGTGTAAGTTCGATTTGATAATTTGGAGAAAGCCTGGAATCTTCAAGGAGAATTTCCTCAATCTGAGTTGGAAAGACGTTCACACCACGGATGATCATCATATCGTCGGAACGTCCCGTAATCTTTTCCATGCGGCGCATAGTACGGTTTACTCCGGGCAGCAGCCGGGTTAGATCACGTGTTCGGTAACGGATCACCGGAAACGCTTCCTTGGTCAGCGAAGTAAAAACCAGTTCACCCTGCTCACCGTCAGGCAGCACTTCTCCACTTTCCGGATCTATTACCTCGGGATAAAAGTGATCCTCCCAGACGTAAAGACCGTCCTTTTCGACAGCACACTCGTTTGCGACTCCTGGGCCGATCACCTCGGAAAGACCGTAGATGTCAACTGCATCAATGTCAAACAACTGCTCAATCTCACAGCGCATTTTATGGGTCCACGGTTCTGCGCCGAAGATACCAACCTGCAGACTCGTTTTGCGTGCGTCAATTCCCTGTCTTGCAAACTCGTCGGCCAACACCAGCAGGTATGACGGAGTGATCATGATCACCCGTGGTTCGAAATCCTGAATCAACTGTACCTGACGTTCTGTCATTCCTCCGGAAACAGGAATCACCGTGCAGCCCAGCTTTTCTGCCCCGTAATGCGCACCTAGACCTCCTGTGAAAAGACCATAACCGTAGGCCACATGAACCACATCGCCCGGACGTCCACCGGAAGCCCATATTGAACGGGCGCAAACTTCTGCCCAGGTATCAACATCCTTTTGCGTGTAACCAACCACAGTCGGCTTGCCTGTTGTACCGCTGGACGCGTGAATGCGTACCACCTCTTCACGCGGTACTGCAAACATTCCGAAAGGATAATTGGAGCGCAGGTCGTGCTTGGTCGTGAATGGAAACTTTGACAGGTCTGACAGGGAAAGGCAGTCGTCAGGATGCACTCCGGCGTTCTCAAAAGCCTGCCGGTAATGCGGTACATTTTCGTAAGCACTTTTTAAGGTGCTCTGCAGACGCCCCAGCTGTAGTGACTGCAATTCGTCTTTGCTGGCGGTTTCGATAGGATGCAGATTTATCGAATCGTGTTTCATGGACTCCTCTTCTCAGTTATGATAAAAAGCTAAATAACCACATGCACTGCTGTTTTATTTGAACCATCCGGAACACAGCGGGCAATAAGAATTAGTTGTTTTTTCCTGAAATCTCTTTGTACTCTTTGTACTCTGTGCTTAGTAATCTGTCCCTTCTTCTTCACGGAGAAATCACCGGACCTGTTGTTTATTCTTCCGGCAGCACCGTTCCGGAAATGGTTCGCGAATTCCCCCTGAAATGAGCAATTGTTTCCCCGTCTCCATTCTGAACATGTATATCGTAAATACCGTTGCGCCCACTTTTCATGGTTTCCTCAGCGCTTGCTGTCAGCGTTTCCCCCGCTTTTCCGGGAACAAGGAAAGTGATTGCGCAGTGCAGTGCGACAGTTCTCTGGTTGTGCGAATTACAGGCATAAGCAAAAGCAGAATCCGCCAAAGTAAAGATAAGACCTCCGTGACAAATTCCGTGACCGTTGATCATCCAGTCCTGCACCTGCATTGACATTACGCAGCTGCCGGGCTGTATCGTTTTGATCTCTATACCAAGGTGCCTGGCCGTATGGTCGAGCTTGTACATTTCCCTGGCTGTTGCCTCCGCAACTGCTTGTCTGCCTGCATGATCGTTCATCAGCGTCCTTTAAATACTGGAGTCCGTTTTTCGAAAAATGCCGATACTCCTTCACGGAAATCTTCGGATTGGCCAAGTTCATTTTGCATGTCACGTTCTAAATCAAGTTGAGTATCAAGACTGTTGCCAAAAGACTGCTGTAGCATCTGCTTCGCTGTGGCGAGTGCCTTTGTCGGTTGAGTTGCTAAATGCGCCGCATATCTACGGGCTTCCGCAAGCAGGTTTTCATCTTCTACAACCTTCCAGATCATACCCCAGCGTTCTGCGGTTTCTGCATCAATCGCTTCACCGGTTAAAGCCAGTGCCTTGGCCTTCGCCTCGCCGATTAAACGCGGCAGAAAATAAGTACCTCCGCTGTCTGGAACAAGTCCTATTTTACAAAATGCCTGAATAAATTTTGCAGATTTTCCTGCCAGCAGCAGGTCTCCTGAAAAAGCAAGGTTTGCTCCTGCTCCGGCTGCTATACCGTTGATCGCCATGATTACCGGAATCGGCAGTGCGCGTAACCTTCTGATGAGTGAGTTATAGTTCTTTTCAATCGTTTTCCCAAGTTCCGGAATTTCACTGAGATCGCTGTATGCACCCAGATCTTCTCCGGCACAGAAAGCACGTCCAGCACCGGTGAAAAGTAGTGAGCGGATTTCCGGATTCTGCTCAATCCGCGAAAGTGCTTCACGCAGTTCAACGTGCATGTTTGGGGTGAATGAGTTGAGTGACTCAGGACGGTTGAGCGTGATTTCCGCGTATCCGGAGTTCTCCAGGTATTCGATGGTTTCAAAAGTCATTGCACTATCTGCTCACATTTACGTTTGCTTCTTTTAGGCATTTTTTGCTTAAGGCTGATTAAGTCCTGAAATTCCGTGCAGAAAAACCTGTCCTGCAAGTTCTGCAAATTTTTCGTGACTCACCGGCCCATCTTTGCGGAGCCAGGTAAAAGTCCAGTTGATCATACCCATCAGAGTCATGGCCAGCGGTTTTCGTAATTCCGGTTGCTGCTTCAGCAGTTCCGGACAAAGTGCATCCAGTATCGCGGCGAGTTCACTGACTACTTGACGTTCGCGTGAAGCAATGATTTCATACTGCTCCGGTGCAAGCCGGTTGAGATCGTAAAGCAGCACAAGGTGCGTGTTTTGCGCTGATTCGTAAATCCTCAGTAACTGCTGCAGGAACTCCCTGAACTGTTCTTCAGGTTCCAGCACCAATTCCTTTACATCACTGACAACCTTCAGCAACCGCTGGGTGTGTTCATTAAAAATTTCAAAAAGTACCGCATCTTTGCTGTCGAAGTAGTGATAGAGCGATGCCTTTGAAGAACCGCAGCGTAATGCCAACTGAGTGATTGAGGAATTTGCATATCCCTGTTCTGCGAAAAGCTGTACGGCCTGTTCCAGGATCAGGCTCCGCTTTTCTTCATAATCTCTGGCGCGTGGACGTGCCATCAGTATCTGAAAAGTTTTTGGTGCTGCATTGTCTTCATAATTTTTTTCAACATCAGATGCACTTAAAATGTTCAAAAGGCTGCAGACATTCCAAACAGACACGCAGTGCTTTGCAGGGCGTACTGCCGAATTCACTTTGCAGACGAGTTTTCTCAGAACCGCAAAAAGTGCAGGCCGGAGTTTTTAGGTCATTTCCGGAGGCACATCTACGTTCCGGAGGAGCAATGCCGTAACTGCGTAATTGTTCACGTGCTTCTTCTGTAATCCAGTCTGTCGTCCAGACAGGTGCAATTTTTGTTTTCACCTCAACTTGCGTGTGTCCTGCAGACTGCAGTGCTTCGCGGA
>Ga0233435_1002342_pt1 | contig 16111 bp, 15 predicted proteins | sample SI_122_August201_3_FD_182735 | JGI IMG/M metagenome (GOLD analysis project Ga0233435, IMG submission 182735) | Seawater microbial communities from Saanich Inlet, British Columbia, Canada - SI_122_August2016_135_MG | ecosystem: Environmental > Aquatic > Marine > Inlet | place: Canada: British... | reverse complement strand
ATATAAAAAAAATATTATATATTATATATTAAAAATATTATATAGTAAATGATTGGGTATCATGGATAAATGATTGGGTATCATGGATAAATGATTGGGTATCATGGATAAATGATTGTATCCTTTTTAATCCAAATTGTTTTTTTGGGTTTATATATTTTACCGCCGAGTAATTCATTATCATCCAGAAATGATGGGTTAATTTTTTTGATTTGTTCTTTATGTTTGGCAAATACAATATTAATGAAATTATATGCGTCATTAATTTGTTCGATGGTTTTAGCCCCCGTAATAATAACACTACCGCTTTGGAATACTGACACAGTTACCTTTTTACATTCACCTTCACCATCGCCAGTGCCCTTACCACTACATATGCCAGCACAATAGCATTTACCAGTGTATTCTGCGTTTTTATACGCACGATTCCATAAAAATTTACTATTAACTCCTGGATATATACAAGGTTCAAACGACGAAAATATTTTATATTGTGTTACTAATATTTGATGTAATTCGGACCGTTTGATCTCGTAACCAATATCATAATCACTATTAATTAATACAATGTCAAATTTAGTGATTTCGCAATCCGGATTATCGAATACAAATACATTATCATCATCTTTCGTTTGTTTTAATTTATTACATAACTTATGAATAGCCTTTTCTCCGTTTTCACGGGATTTTACACCGGTCATGGATATTGAACCATTATTGAACAGTTTTATATTATGTATGTCGTTCTCTATTAATACTATTATAGTAATCTGATTATAGAAAACTTTTTTTTTCTTTTTCTTTTTTGCTGACATACATTTATGGTGAAACCCGCGTGAAGGTCTATCACTATATTCTATGAATTTAATATTTTCATCTAATTTTAGATGCGAATATACAATCCCAATCTTAATGTTTGAATTAATTTTACTTGTAGCCGTTATCGTTGACACCCTTAAATTAGGTGGTAACTCTTTAGGCATACTTAATTATATTATATTATAATACGTAAATGCTCTTTAAATAATTCAATCAATTTTTTTAAGTTTATTAATTAATAAATAAATAAAATTAATAAACTTAATAATATTTATTCACTTAATAATCACATTTAAGAGATATAAGGTAGAAATATCTAATCAATCAATCAACCAGTCAACCAGTCAATCAATCAATCAACAAATGGAAAATCCATATGATATACTTGGTGTTACACCAACCGACACAAAGGATACTATTAAGAAAAGATATAAAAAATTAGCACTATTGTATCATCCCGACCGCAATATAAGTGATAGTGTTGCCGCTTGTGAAAAATTTAAAAAAATTAATAGTGCTTATAACCTATTATATAATGATAAATTTGATAGTGGCGATGAATATTTTAAAAGTTTTACGGACAAATTGATTAATAAAGGCAAATTCTTTGGGGATTTCCTAAAAAATTTCGATAAAACAAAATTTAAAACAACATTATTTACCGAATTAAAAAATTATAAAACCTTTTATGAACATGTTAATACCAATGAGTATACGGACGATATTAATATTAATGTAAATATTGAATTGGAAGATATCTATAAAAATATAGAAAAAATGACCGATATTGAAGTGAATGAACAGTGTGATGACTGTGTTATTAACGATTTAAAAATATGCCCCATATGCGATACAACTGGTATCAGTGTAAAAACTAAAACAATAGTCTTTAATAGTGGGGAAAAAATAACGATACATTCCGGGGAATCTAACTATGAACCAAATAAAAAACAGGGCAATATAATAATTAATGTTATTCCCAAACTACATAGTAACTTTAGAATACTCAATAATTATGATATATTATATGAAATTATAGGCGACGAAACCAGTATAATGGTCGATCATACATTTAATTATCTTAATGGTCAGCAACATAAATTTAAAGCAAATTCACCATATAAAAATGAATATATCATAGAGGGTATGGGACTACTCATACCCTATTTAGATTATAAACGTGGCGATTTAATCATAAAAATAAAAATATTAACAAAACATAACAATAGCGCAGACCAATATGATTATGATTTCAAGTGAACATCATAGTTTATTATTGAATAGCTGCTCGTAAACGAGGAGCGATAGACATACTTTCTAATTCTTGAATAAGTAATTTACATGCATAAGGTATACGTAGTTCCGCAAAATCAATATAATTATCACATTTCTTACATTTGGAGATATTTTGTTCGATATTTACAAAGGAAGTTAGACCACAAATATTACATACAAATATCCGATAATTATCCGAAACATCCAATGTTCTTTCCTTTAGGAATTGTAGGGTTCCATGTGAAATCATACAATCACGTTCCATCTCACCAAATCTAAGACCACCATCACGTGAACGACCTTCGGGTGGTTGGCGTGTCAATAATACTTTGGGTCCTGTCGACCGCGAATGCATTTTATCTTCTACCATATGTTTGAGACGCTGATAATATGTTGGTCCAATAAATATGCTTACATCCAATTGTTTTCCAGTAATACCATTATAGAGAACTTCATTACCATTTCGTTCAAAATCACACGATTGTTCCAACACTTTACCAATATTTTTGATATCCGTATCCATAAATGGTGTTCCATCTCCATAACCACCAATTAAGGAACATGTCTTACCCAATAAACATTCCATTAATTGAGCAATGGTCATACGACTTGGAATAGCGTGTGGATTGATGATAATGTCTGGGGTAATGCCATCTTTTGTAAATGGCATATCCTCCTGACGATACACCATACCGATGGTTCCTTTTTGTCCGTGACGTGATGAAAATTTATCACCAATTTTTGGGATACGTTCGGAGCGGACACGGACTTTACAAAAGCGATGTCCATCACCATTACAATTGATATATACCTTATCAATAAATCCATTTTCATTATTCCGTAACATGGAACTATTATCCTTAAACACTTGTTTGCCACGGTGTTTATTATTTTTCATTGGAATAATTTTACCAATAATAATATCACTGGAATCGACATAAGTATTTTCAGTTATCATACCATTACTATTTAATTTTTCATATGAGCCAGGTTTCATTCCCTTTGTAATATTAGGGTCCGGTTTTGTGAATTTTTCTTCCTGACCTGAAGATTGTAATTTTTTTTCATCATCTTTATATGTGCGATAGAATGTTGACCGAAATAGTCCTCTATCAATAGATGATTGATTAATAATTACGGAATCTTCCTGGTTATATCCTGTATATGATGCGATGGCAACAATGATATTCATCCCGTTTGGGATATTATTAGATGGTAGTAAACGGCCAATACGGGTATTAACAATGGGTTTGCCTGAATAATGTAGAATATGTGCGTTTGTGTCCATCCGCTTCGTATAATTGGTCGCATATATACCCATAGCTTGTTTTCCCATAGCTGATTGATAGGTATTTCTCGGAGATTGATTATGATTTGAGAATGGAATACATGAGGATAATACGCCCAAAATTAATGAAGGGTGTATTTCACAATATTGATAATTTATCTTCTTTGATTTAAGATCTTTTTGTTTCATGGCAATCATACATTGATATGATTCCATTGTGTCAATATATTCAATACAACCTTCTTTTATTTCATGATTTAATTCGTCTTGAAATATAGGATTGCTATTAATAGATTTCAATAACAAGTTATTCCAATCATAGACACCGGTCTTTAATTTATGAATATCCTCTTTAGTAATACGAAGATTATTTTCATCTACTATAAACAATGGTCGGCAACAACGCCCTGAATCGGTTAGAATATGGATTTCATTTAGTTTATAATTAAATGAAACCGATGTAAATATATTTAAACAACCAGTCTTTTTCATATACTTAAGTTGTTTAAATAATGTATAAGCATCATCATAGACACCAACCCAATCACCATTTACGAATATCTTGGTTTTATTCAGAATATCGATTAATTCCAAGTCGTCCAAACAATTTATTTTTTTTTTAAGGAAATCGCGAATTTGTGTCGAACTTGTTTGATTGGTAATATAGGTAGATACCGCCAGATTCTTAACCAATCCTACAGCACCGCCTTCTGGTGTTTCTGGAGGACATATAATACCCCATTGTGTATTATGTAGTTTTCTGGGTGGAACCAATTTACCGGTTTTTTCAGTAGGAGTATTAACTCTACGTAAATGTGATAATGTCGAGTTATATGTTAGGCGACTGGCTACTTGCGCCACACCGACTTTCGTATTAGACGATTTAATACCCCAATTACCAGTAGCCAAACCATATTTTAAACCTGATTCGATGGTTGTGGATTTCATAATTTTATAGAGATTGGTTGAATTAATAATATTTTCTATATTTTTATTGGATTTCCATGGACCACTATTTAATTCTTTCATGATACTGTTTCGCATATCTTTAATCAGTTTATTGAAATATTGGCGAAACAGCATCGCCATAAGATAACCTGATGTATCAACACGTTTATTACAATAACTATCACGGTCATCCAAGTCAATTTTTTCAAAATAACATAAGGATAATTTATAGACCATATATCCCAGAAATAAAGCTTTTGTGCGAAATTTCGGTCCTACATGTGGCAGAAGGTCGCGTTCCAGCATACCGGAAAATATTTCTAATTGGCGGTCTTCGTCTAATTTAAGGTCCTTTGGTTGACCAAGAATAGCTGAATTTTTAAGAATAAATAACAAGGCTTCGCGTTGTGTTTTAATATGCGATGATTCTTCAATGGATGGTTTTAGCCATGTTAGAATTTCATTATCTTTAATATCGTATACGATATATTGTATAATTTCCTTATCGGTGGTAACCCCCATGGCTTTGAATAATATGAATGCTGGTATATCGATCTTAACATGTGGGATTGAAACCTTTAAGGTGCGTCCAAATGAATTGTCCTTACTAATTAATTTAATAGCAACATTTTTAGATATATGAAAACCACCGTCCTTACACGATTTAATTTCACTAATATGGGAATATTTAGCTACCGTTTTATTGGAAGAATGGACAAATACTATATTTTCCGCAATTTTTTCTTGAGACACGACAACTTTTTCGTTACCACTTACCACAAAATAACCACCTACATCATATTTACATTCATCATTCAAAATATTCGTATCATAATTTTTTTCTAAGAGACAATAATTGGAACGGACCATAATTGGAATTTTACCGATATTAATGGCATCAATACGTTTGTTACTAATTGTGGTACAATCTTCGGTCATTGGATTTTCAACAATTTCCATTTCAATATCAACATATAATGGGGCCGAATATGTTAAATTTCGTAGACGCGCTTCATGTGGATACATGGGTTTTGTGCTACCATCATTTTCACAAATCATGGGATTTGTGTTATAACTATTTACGAATTTGATACGAATTTCATATTTATAATTATTATCCTTAGGTCTATAATGGTGGAATATGGATATTGGATTAGATTGTTGGATAATACATGGAATTTTATTGTCCATAAAATCATTGAAAGAATCGATATGATGTCTAATCAGCTGTTTTCCAGAATATTGATTCATCATTTTCTGGATAACTTGCCAAATATCATCGTTGTTGATCGCTGACATGATTGATGTTTTGGAGAATATTAATTAATATGGTATTGTTTTTATATTTTTAAATATTTAAAAATATAAATCAATTTTATTAAAATAATATTAAAATAAATAATTATATAAAACAGAAACAGAAAAAGAGGAATAAATTATGTGGCGTTATTATATATTATAAATACCACCATGATAGAGAATAAGACTGATAATAAATAGAGTTTAGTTTTTATATTATCGGTTTGTGATACATTACTCTCAAAATGTTCCACATATTTCTTTATATTGCGTGGTAATAATTTACGTGGTAATTGTGATTTATCATGGTATAGTTCTTTATCATTTAATTGGTCATTATATTCAACTTCAATACCATTAATATCGTCTTTGGTGAATTTAACATCGTTGGTTTCATCGTCATCTTCATTAGCTTCTTCGTTAATTTCATATGGGCTAAAATGTGGGTATTTAACCAGTATTTGTTTGTATGTTTCTGGCTCTTTTTCATATTTATTAAAACAGGAATTTGTTAAATAAGTATTAATTTGATTATTAATACTATTATCTTCTTGAGTACTTAAATTCTGTAACATATTACGATTCTTCTTATCCAGAGTTAGGATGTCAGAACCATTCATAACCAGTAATTTAATTACATCCAGATCCTTCTTTGGAGTTAATACGGCTATATGTAATGGTGATTGGCCTAATTTATTTAATTCATGTATACTGGAACCGTTCATTAATAACACCCGAATAATATCTTTAGAACCACTGCGTATAGCGCTATGGAGTGGTGTTTCGTTATAGTTATTTGTGCTATGTATGTCTGCCCCCAATAATAGTAATTTATGGATAATTATTATATTTTTTTTTAGAGCGGCGACTTGTAATGGTGTATTACCATCTTTATTTTTTAATTCCAATGATTCATTATTGGAATTTTCCATTATATAATTGGAACATTTATCGGCATTCTGGTAGATACTTTCGTGGAGTAGTGTATTTCCAGGAAATCCGTAGGTTAATATTTTATTACTATTTTTATTATTTGCATGTAAATATACTTTGAGAGATTCCAGATTATCATCCTTTATATATTGAACTATACGCATATCTTCACCATAATCAACATTGGTGTCATTCTTGTTAACTATGAATGGCATTAATTCATTATTACATGAACCAGTCAAACAATCGGGTGTTAAATTGGTTGCGACATGTGTAGATGGATCGAGCTTAGCATTAGCCAATTTACATAATTCATAAGCGGTTGGTTTTCTATATCCGATACAAGCATTCGCGTCATTGCTTTGACACACTTTCATAATACTTTTATTATTTTTGGTTTTTTCTACCTTAATTTTTTGATATTTGTTATTAGGTATAGAATTAGCCAATTTTTCAATACGTGAATCATTTTTATCGCAACATTTTGAAACGGTAGAACTGTTTAGGTTACATATATTTTTATGTTGCTGAAGTTTCTCGTCTCTCTCGACGGATGTATATTTTTCTTTTGTAGAAGGATTTATATTATATAATTCTAATTTAGAAAATGGGCGTATTACATTACAATTTTCACGATCATTAACACAACTATATTTCCCCAATACATCTTCTATTTTGGACATTACTATTAGAATTAATTGAGATTTTTAATTTACACGATTATAGCGTAAAAATAATACAAATAATGATATCATACTAAGTGTCAATAAGTATAATAGTATACGGGTTGATAGGTCTAAATTATATTTCATAATGGAATTATTTGGTGGTTTATTACATTCTACATATGGACATTTATCTTTATATTTTATTGTAGAACCATATGAACAATTTCGTTGTCTAATTATTGCGCAGGGTTTTTTGGTGGTTAATTCCATTGGGGTTGATTTTGTGGTTATTGCTGGTGGAACAGTTTCATATGCGTCCGTATTATTGGTGGAATCATGTGAATGAAGGTGTGTATGTGTATTATCAATTGTAATGGAAATATTTTCATCCTGAATGACTTCTAAATTATTTTTATATTCCTCTTCATCAATATCAATATCAATATCATTATCATTATCCCCATTATTATTATTATTATTATTATTAACTGGATCATTTAATTTTCTTAATGTGTCGATTTCATTATTGGTTAATACATCTTCAGTGTCGTCGATATATTTTACTTTCATTTCTTTACTACCCATTTCATGTATAAAACTCAATATAAATGATTTATTTAATCCAGTATGTTCCAATGTATCCATTAATTTGATATTATTGGCAGATAATGGTTTAATTGTTGTTTGGGGTAATTTTTCTTCATATTGTTCTTCCTCCATAATTAGGTCATCCGCTACCATTTTTTTACACTGCAATAATGTATTCACACCCGTTGTTGTGGTTGGGCTTTTGGTTGTGGTTGTGGTTGTGGTTGTTGGTCTCGTGGTTGTTGTAAATCGCGAATCGAATAATCTGGTCTTAACATTCATTGGATTTGCGTAATCGAGTGTCGACTTAACCATGGTTGACTCTGTTAACTTATCTGGTGTTCCATATTTTATTAAACTATTGGTATTTTGATCAAAATGATAATTTTGACGGGTTTTAACATCGGTAAATAGAACCGGTTCTCCAGCTACATATAAAATCGGTAGAATATCTGTAGTGTGGTCGACATATTTTTTATTCGTGTTATTATAGTGATATTCATATACTTGGTCTGCCGTACTATTATTATTGTCAAGTTTAACTTCATAAGCAACATTTTTTGGTTTATTAACGACAAATGTTTCTATTTCGTCCTTCTCCTGACAATTATATATTTGTTGTGGGGTATATGCTTTACAGTATTTTTTGTCTATAACATCATTTGGTATATTTTCACAACTATGACAGTTCATATTAATTTTATAGTATATTTTTTTTTAATTATAATTGGAATTATAATTGGAAATAAAATAATCTATAATTTATACGTTATAATGAACCATAACCATATTAAGGTTGTTAAAATTAATCCAAATCAGAATGAAACTGTCAAAACGAAAAAACCCTTTGATTTATTAATATCCAGTAAAAAAATAAAGGAAATATTAGATAAAAAAAAGAGTCGCATTAATCCGGAAACTAAATTCAGGAAACAGTTCCATTCACAGAGCGCATCACAGAGCGCATCACAGAGCGCATCACATAACGCGTCACAGAGAGCATCACAGAACGCGTCACATAGAGTATCGCCATCTATAGCTGAACCTATAAGACATAAAAAATCACATTCCAGAACAAAAAAACGTACAAATTTTAAAAAAAAGATACCGTTATCGAGTAGTGAAATAAACCAGCAATATAGAAACATAACGAGAGAACAAAATATTAATCGAGTAACTAAAGAGAATTTATTAAATATATTTCAAAAAATATTATTTGAAAATGATATTAATCTCACCAATAAGTTCATTAAATTAATAAATAAAAAACAGATAATTCTTATTCTATCCTATTTGGATATAGTTTCCTTAAATACCAATGCCCCAATACCACTTTTAAAAAATTTATTATATAACTATTTAACATCAACAATAAAAATAATTAAATAATAAACTATAATATAGAGATATATAGCATGAATAAATTATTTTCATATTTTAACGAAAGCGATAATTCATTAACAAAAATAAATGATAGTGAAATATTTAAAATTACTAATGTTCTCAATAATATTAGTAACGACCATTCAATTGAGAATAATCTTAAAATCCCATCATTGGTGATGATTGGGAGTCAAAGTTCGGGTAAAAGCACATTATTAAATCGCATTCTAAATATGGATATGTTACCAACGGGTGGGAAAATGGTAACACGAACACCTTTAAATATGGAATTAATAAATACTAAAGGCGAATTTTATGCCGAATTTGGAACATTTAGTAATAATATTTGGGTTAAATTGAAAAAAATAACATTGACATCGCCAAAACCAACAATGGAAGAAATCGATATGATGAGTTGTTATATTCAAAAACTTACTATAGAAAGAGCGGGTGAAAATATGAATATTAGTACAGACGAAATAAATATTAGAGTATATTCGCCACATGTTGTTAATATAAATCTTGTCGATTTACCTGGACTTACCATGATTGCGTGCACAGATAAAGGACAACCGAAGGATATTAAGGAGCAAATACAAGCATTAGTGAAGCGCTATATATCAAACCCGAATAACATTATTTTATGTGTTATGCCAGCCCGCGAAGATATTGAAACTGATATAGCATTAGAATTCGCCAAACAATTTGATCCCCATGGACAACGGACTATTGGGATTTTAACGAAGGTTGATTTGATGAATACTGGAGCCGATATAAGTAATTATTTAAAAAACAATATTTCGAAGGATTTAATGGTAAAATATGGTTATTATGCTGTAAATAATACCTATGATGGTGACGATTACCATTATTTTACAAACCATATTATATATAAATCGATGGAATCCAAGCATAAATTCGGAATTGTAAATTTAAGTAAGCAATTGAGTTCCATATTATTAGATAATATCAAGGCGCATATACCTTCCATTATGAATGAAATTGAGCGTTTATATTCCGATACGAGTAAAATGGTAGCTACTTTAGGAATGGACTTACCAACAGATAAGGATGGATTAAATTATTATTTGACGAAATTCATTATTGATTTATCGAATGGCATTGATAGCAAACAAGAAAAATTGAACATGGGTAGGGAAATTAAAGATGTATTTGTAAAATATAGAAGTGATCTTAGTAAACTCAATCCATTTTCCATTGACAATTGTAGTGACGAATATTTAGATAATATAATTAAAAACTCTGATGGCAATCATATGTCATTTCCTATCCCGACTATAGAAGTATTGGAAACGTGTCTAATGGATAAACAATTGAATTGTTTTTCTATGACGGAACCGTTATCATTATCTTGTTGTGAAAATATAGTCGAATTAATACATACTGCCATCAATACTATATTTTCCGTAAACTGTATGTATCGGTTTCCAAAATTAACTAAAATAGTCATGGAAGATATTCGGAATGAATTGATTAATAGTAATCGGGATATTACTATAAAAAAAATTAAAGAACAGATAATGATAGAAGCTAATTATATATGGACGGATGAACCTGAATTTCAAGCGATATTGAGAGACATGTCGATAAACCATCTAACTATCGATTTATTAAGAAATATATTATCGGAATACTATAAAACCGTTCTTAGTAATATTCAAAATAATATACCAAAGGTTATAATGACATTTCTAATTAAACAGATACAGGGTAGTATTCAGTTATTATTAATTAACAATATTAATAAACATAATTATAGTGAATGTCTAATTGAAGACCCATCTGTGGTTATTAAGCGACAAAATTATAGAAATATTATAAAAAATTTAACGGAGGCAAAGAATGTTCTTAGTATAATCCTATAATACCACTATATATAATATATAATATTAGGCGAGTTTATTATCACCCATAAACCAAACTACTTTCTTTTTTGGTTGGTTATTAATAATTTTAGATTGTTTAATATATTGAAATTTATCATTGTCATTACCAATAATACAATCCATAATAATTTTATAAATAGTCGTCATTTCAAAACAGATATTTATATTATTATTTATATTATTATTTATATTATTATTTATATTATTATTTATATTATTATTTATATTATTATTTATATTATTATTTATATTATTATTTATATTATTATTCAAATTTATTATTCAAAATTATATATAATCCCATTCATCACCATTGCCAAAACATGAACCAGTAAATTATAAATTTCAAAATAGACACTCGTGGGCCAATGTTTCTAGAGACCAAGTTGTCATTTCCGAATACAATAAAGATAATGAATTAAATGTTCAAGCAAATAATTTATCTAAACGTGGTATGGAATATCGTATGGCATCTAATGACGAACTTTTAGAATTAGTTGAAATGATGAAAGTTGTTTATGATTTTGAAGATGCTTAAATCAGTATTTTAAATGTCCGAAGGTGTAATAACAATCTTTATTTAATGGAAGAAGATAAATATAAAACTAAAACTAAAACTAAAACTAAAACTAAAACTAAAAAATATAACTATACCAAGGAAGAAACTATGGTATTTCTACTTAATAAGAAAATACAATATAATATAGAAGATTTATATTCAACGTAATATACGGAAATGAATATTAATCATTGTATTTATACACAATCTATAACAAATAAAATAAATTCAATCATTTGGATTAAATATATCATATACACATATGACATGTATCGTTGATATTGGTGGGAGTGGTATGAGAGTAAAACAATATAGTATTGTTGGCAACAAATTGCTTCAAGATCTAGATGAAAATACAATTACTATTCAATTCCATAAATATATTGAACGTGTCGAGGGGCGTAATGTGTTCATTAAAAATAATAGAAAACTTATTAGCTTTGTTACTCCATTCAAAAATTGTTATGTTGGAGCGACTGGTGGCGTTCGCGAAGCTGGTGTCAAAACCGGGGTCTATAAAGTATATAATAATACTACTGATAAGTATCTATTTGATATGGAGGTTTTATCAGGCGTACAGGAAGGTGCCTACGAATTAATGGCGGCGGAACATAAATTTAAAAATATGGAGGCACTTCTGTCAATGGGTTCTAAATCTTGTCAATTCAATTACAATAAAAAAATAACAAGTGTTTCTGTTGGTTTCAAAAATCTAAGTGGTAAAACCGACAAATTTAAAATTTTACAAAACAAACATATTATTGGTATATCAACACTTTATTGGACAGCAAAGGATATTGAGACTAATATTAAAATGAAATTGGCTGACAATATGCGTGGTGTTAAAATCAATGCCAAATTTATAGAGAAATTGAACCATTTAGATATGTCTCAATATGATGATTTGTTAGTTGATAAAATTACATTGTTCAAACGTATCATGAATGAAATAAGTGGTCCGGACACTATTATTGTATTCAAACGAGAATGGAAAAATCTACAGGGTAAGTATATTATAAACTGGCCCACAGGAAGAGCATTGGAGACTATTTAAACAAAAGCATCCATATACCTTTAGTTATATCTCTCGTCATTGATAATATAGGCTAATCTGCACCTAACGTATGGTCCTCTCCATAAAATGGCGTGAATACCTCGGCCTTCACTGGTACTGAGACCGATTTATATTATTATTTATATTCAAAATTATATATAATCCCATTCATCACCATCGCCATCACCATCACTTTCACTATCGGTTACATGTAATTTATCATTTTCAAGTTCCAGTTCCAGTTCATTATAAAAATCGGTTTCCATATTAAGGACGAGATCCAGATCGATATCCTTATTATTATCATTGATTGTATCGGTTTCATTCGAATACCATGAAGGGTATTCTACCACACTATTTAATTTAATTGCTGTAACAAATGGCAATGGTTTAAAGTTATTCATTATCCATTTAGATGTATAACTAAATAATTCCCATGAATTCATAATACAAATTATTATTATTATTATTATTATATATGTTAGTGTATTGTTGTATATAATTATATTGAAAAAAAATATATTCAATTTTTTATTATTAATATATTGATATTAATATATTGATATTAATATATTGATATTGATATCAATATTCATCCGCATCACAATCTATATTATATTTATTATCATCTAATATTGTGCGCCGTCCTAAAAATGTTTTTGTATCAAAATCATATACATTATCGGTATCTTCATTTAATAAAAACCGATGATTGTTATATTCCCATATAACAGTTTCAACTATTACGGATTCCATTTCATAAATATAGTCATACTTTAGACTATTAACATTTTCATTTTTTTTTGGATAAATGGCGATAATATCCTGGTTAATAATATCTTGGTTAATTGGTATTTTAAATTTATATCTTAGTTTAATATTGGCTCTATTATTTTCAAGTATTATGGCTGGTCCTTCCCAAAATATAGAGGCTTTATATTTATAGTATTTCAATTTATGTTTATTACAAATGCGTGCGAAATATTTGTAATGGCTATGCTTATCTATTCGGAATTTTATTTTCAAATCCGGCATTTGCTTTTTTAAATAGGCTCGGTCGAAAGCAACTGTTAATTAATAGTTAATGATTTATACTTAATTGTATTTGATATAAAATATCAAATTTATATTATTTTTTTTTATATTGTATTATTCGGGTCTTAAATATATCATTGTAAATAAAATACTTTTAAAAAAATGATTTAAATATAACACAACATATAAATATGAAACAATGATCTTATCCAATCAAATTATATTTGAGAAGATAAGACACGGTTAGCTAATTTATTAACTAACAAGATTCAAAACAAATAAGTGTATTAACAGCAATCAACAAACCGGAAATTACTAATACACTGTAACCGAGCATCGGTGGCGGAGTGGTCTAACGCGACGGTCTTAAGCACCGTTATCTTCGGATGCGCAGGTTCGAACCCTGCCCGATGTAAAATAAAAGAATCTAACAGCGTAATAAGCAATTTTATACCAAAACAGTTTCTTGACTACACAGTTCCCATAGCTCAGTCGGTAGAGCGGCGTGCTTATATCGCGTTTGTCGCAGGTTCGAGCCCTGCTGGGAATAATAATAAGTATGATAACAGCAACAAACACACCCATTTTAAGGAAAAATAATATCATACTGAAACAGATCCCGTGGCGCAATTGGTTAGCGCGTTCGGCTGTTAACCGAGAGGTTGCTGGTTCAAGCCCAGCTGGGATCGTTCAATCGATTAAATTCGATTGACTGGATGGATTCATTCATCCAATTTAAATTATATCAATTTCACACATTGATATGGTTATGTGCCTCCTTAGCTCAGTCGGTAGAGCATGAGACTTTTAATCTCAGGGCCGCGGGTTCGAACCCCGCAGGAGGTTACAGCAGGGTGGCGCAGAGGAAGCGCGTCGGGCCCATAACCCGACGGTCGATAGATCGAAACTATCTCCTGCTAATACTGGTGTTTATCATTAGTACGCCATTAATAGCGATATTAATCATTATTGTGGTTTCTCACCTTAGCTCAGTTGGTAGAGCGTGGGATTGTAGTGGGTGTTATTTATAACACATTATATATTTGGTTAAATAAACGAAATTCCTACGGCCGTTGGTTCGAATCCGACAGGTGAGATATGTCTCTTATAATTATTATTGGTTTGAGACGTCATTTTTTTTAAGTTGACATTCTTTTTATATTTCATTTCAAATATAAAAAAAAATATTTTTTTTCAATAAATATAATAATAAATTTTCAGTAATATATTACTCTACATATATATATATATATATATATACAGTTTATATTAGACTATCTTGGCTATACTTCATGAGTTTCCTATATACTTTAGCATTATCTGATGTTGGAGTTGTTTTATTTTCCCAACGATCATAATCAAATTGTGACGCTTTGCGATATAGTTCATTATCTATTTTAGTGAATAGACGATTATGAATACCTTTAATTATAACCACATCCTGTAATTTTATATCTACCCAATGGTCGGTTGGATGAACTGAACTATATCGTAACAAATGTTCGCTTTTTAGATTAATTATAAATGGCTTATTATTCACCATAAATGTCATATCACTAATATCATTGTCAAATGATTTTATATTATATGTAAATTCCATTATAGCTGATTATAATTATGTATTTACTTATGTATCTTAGACATTATGAAAAACTCAATTTTTTATTATTAGACATTATTAAATGTCATTTAATAAAAATACTTAAAACTATTTTCTATGCTATATATAAGACGGATGCCTCTATAGCTCAGTGGTAGAGCGTTGGTCTTGTAAACCAAAGGTCGGGAGTTCAATCCTCTCTGGAGGCTATTGTCACCATAATAATGACAATAACATTGTAAATTGTATTTCTATTATAAATATTATTATGAGTAATAATATAAATAGAACTAATTTATATTCGGCATAAACACACAATAAAAATGCTTTATTCGGTATAAGTAATTTTAAATATTTAATATGTATACATATTTAAGTGTGACTACGACTAGGTCATAGAAAATCGCAACAGGATATTACACATTAATATAAATTACACGCCGTATAAATAAAAACAAATATATGGAAAAACCCTATAGGTAGACGCATCCGCGCTCTATAGGTAATTATGGATATGGATAAGGAAAAACCCTATAGGTAGACGCATCCGCGCTCTATAGGTAATTATGGATATGGATAAGGAAAAACCCTATAGGTAGACGCATCCGCGCTCTATAGGTAATTATGGATATGGATAAGGAAAAACCCTATAGGTAGACGCATCCGCGCTCTATAGGTAATTATGGATATGGATATTGCGTGGAACGGTCCAAATACCGGATATAAGGTCAGTGAAACCGGCGCAATATACAATT
>Ga0233435_1002326_pt1 | contig 16208 bp, 12 predicted proteins | sample SI_122_August201_3_FD_182735 | JGI IMG/M metagenome (GOLD analysis project Ga0233435, IMG submission 182735) | Seawater microbial communities from Saanich Inlet, British Columbia, Canada - SI_122_August2016_135_MG | ecosystem: Environmental > Aquatic > Marine > Inlet | place: Canada: British... | reverse complement strand
AAATCATGGGACCTACACGGCACATACTCGTGGGTAGCAGAACTAAGATGTGTACCAAATGATTTATGTATTTCTCCCAAACAGGTACACTTATATTATAAACGCAAGGAAAATAAGAAAAAAGGAGGTAGTGGAATTCACGGTCTGCCAATTCATGTAAAGCTACCAAAAACAAAAACAATGATTCCTCTTGTTATTGTATTTAGAGCATTAGGCGTTGTTTCGGATAAGGACATATGCAAGTTAATTGTTGATGATTTGGATAGCCCTGATGTCGGTGATATACTAAATGCTCTCAAGCCATCAATTGTTGAAGCTAACACGCATCTAACTCAAGATGAATGTATCACATATATTACAAAACGAATCCAATTTACTCCTATGATTAATAATGGTGTAAATGGAGAAAAAAGAGAATCTGGAGAAATATTAAAACGTGAATTCGCTGAAGATATGATTAATAACGATATATTTACACACTGTAAAACACTTTCTGAAAAACAACACTATTTGGGGTATATGACCAGAAAATTACTCGATTGTGTTCTCGGGTACCGTGAGCCAGATAATCGTGATTCATATATGAATACTCGTATTGAAACAACTGGTGTACTACTTAATACATTACTTAGAAACCATTTCAATAAGGTTGTTAAGGAAATGGAAATTCAAATTGTTAGAGAAATAAATAATGGAGCCTGGAAATCAACATATGATTATGAAAATATTATTAACATGACCAATATTTATAAAATCCTTAAACCATCGACAATTGAAAATAATATTATTCGGGCACTATCCACTGGAGATTTTGGGGTTAAAGGACATAATACAAATAAAGCCGGAGTTGCCCAAGTTCTAAACAGACTTACGTATGTGTCAAGTTTAAGTCATGCTCGTCGTGTTTCAAATCCAAATAAGAGCGGAAAATCAACTGAACCGAGAAAACTAAATGGAACTGGATACGGATATATTTGTCCAGCAGAAACACCAGAAGGAGCTCCAGTTGGTCTCGTCCAAAATTTAAGTTATATGGCTCATATTACAGTACATTCAGACACAGATATTTTATACGATTATGTTAAAAGTATTATAACACCAATTGAAACAAAACATACACATCATACAGATGATGTAAAAATATTTTTAAATGGTTGTTGTGTTGGAATTACAAATGACCCCGAAATGGTTTATAATGACCTTAAGGATAAAAAATATAAGGGTATTATTTCAATTTATACATCAATTATATTTAAATGCCTGGCTCAAGAAATATGGATTAATAACCATTCTGGAAGATTAATGCGTCCATTACTTCGTGTTGTTAATAATAATATTCTATTAACAAAATCAATTATGAATAAAATTAAAAATAATGAGTTGACTTGGGATGATTTACTGGTTGCTGTAAAAAATCCAGAATCTATTATTGAGTATATTGATGCAGCTGAACAAAATGAAAGTATTATTGCAAATGAACCAAAAGATATTTTGGACCATCGCCCCAATTATTATACACATTGTGAAATTCATCCAAGTACAATGTTTGGTATTTTGGCATCGTGTATTCCATTTCCAGACCATAATCAATCCCCCAGAAATACATATCAATGTGCACAAGTAAAACAGACAATTGGTATTTCATCAACAAACTTTAATGACCGTATGGACAAAACGGCTTATATGTTAAATTATCCACAGCGTCCGTTAGTTGATACTCGAACAATGAATATTATTAACTTGAACAAACTTCCTTCTGGGATTAATGCAATTGTTGCTATTATGTCATATACTGGATATAATCAAGAAGATTCACTATTATTTAATCAAGGAGCAGTTGACAGAGGACTATTCTCAGCAACGCTCATTCATACTGAAACAGATGACGGAGCACAAAAACCAAATGGTTTAAAAGAAATTCGCGGGCGACCAATTAAGGGAAAAACATCTGGTTGTAAATATGGAAATTACGATAAAGTTAATACAAATGGTGTTATTCCTGAAAATGAATTAATTGAAAATCGCGATGTTATTATTGCAAAGTATGTTCATCTTAAAGAAAATAAAAATGCACCTCCAAAAACTATTAAGTATGCTGATATGAGCCGAATTTACAAAACACGCGAAGAAACATTTGTTGATAAGAATTACAATAATCGAAATGGTGAGGGGTATAATTTTGTAAAAATGCGTATTCGAGCTATGAGACTTCCTAATATAGGAGACAAATTTAGCTCACGACATGGACAAAAAGGAACAGTTGGTAATGTAATTCCAGAAGAAGATATGCCTTATACAGCAGATGGCGTTCGTCCTGATATTATTATTAACCCACATGCAATTCCTTCTCGAATGACAATTGGTCATCTTAAAGAAACATTACTTGGAAAAGTTCTTGCTGCTTTGGGGTTATTTGGTGATGGAACATCATACGGAAAATTTAGCGTTAATGATATTAGCAACGAATTAACTAAAAATGGATTTCATTCAAAAGGAGAAGAAATTATGTATGATGGACTTACAGGGGAACAGTTAACAAGTAATATATTTGTAGGACCTATCTTCTATCAACGTCTAAAGCATATGGTTAACGATAAAACCCAAAGTCGAGCAACTGGTCCAAATGTTAATTTAACTCGACAGCCAACAGAGGGGCGTAGTCGTGATGGTGGTCTTCGTATTGGAGAAATGGAACGTGATTGTTTAATTTCACATGGTATGTCAAAATTTACACGAGATAGATTATTTACATCATCTGATAAGTATGACGTATATGTATGTAAAAAATGTGGAAGTATTAGTGCTTATAATGATGATACTAAATTTAATATTCATAATTGTCGAATGTGTAATAACCGAACCGAATTTGCACATGTTGAAATGCCTTATGCTTGTAAGCTTCTTACTCAAGAACTTCAAACTATGAATATTGCTCCTCGGTTTCTTACAACCTAATAAATAGATAAAAATTATATTAAATAGATAAAAATTATATTAAATAGATAAAAATTATATTAAATAGATAAAAATTATTAAGCGTGCCATTTTAAATTTTCAAGGGTGTAAATACTTTATAAAATACTTCATACAATATATTTTTTTTTGATTTTACAAAACTACCACCCACAAATAATTAATAATTTGAATTATTTATTATTTATTATTTATTAATAAAATTAAAAAATATGTACTGCATTCTGTGGGGTTCGAACCCACGCATACTATTGTATAGTAGATCTTAAGTCTACCCCCTTGGACCGCTCGGGCAAGAATGCTTACAATTGTTCCATCACGGGTTCGAACCGTGGACCTTTGGCTCATAAGACCAACGCTCTAACCAACTGAGCTAAAGGAACTTGTACAATTATTTGTGTAATAATATATTAAATATAAGTCTTATTTTTATTTTTATTATTTTTATTATTGTACATAAAGTAGTTGGCATTTACTTACGGCTTTTTGTTTTTTTTGAATACTTATTTTTATTTTTACGTTTAACGGTTTTACTTAATTTGACCATACCAAATTTACCCTTTTTTGCACCATACCCATGTTTTACTAAACGCATTTCATTTTTTGCAGTTCCATGCTTTTTTTTAGAGACAATACGTCCATGTTTATTCATTATAAGATGATTACGCGTAAGACCTCCTGATGTTTTTTTAGCAGTTTTATGCCACACTTGTGCCCGAGAACCTACTGTTTGCATTTGAGATTGCATTATATATATTAAGTGACGAAAATTTTTTTATTCCTAAAGTAAGTTTAAATTATGTAAAACGAATATAAGTAGATGTTTATATGAAATAATAATATAAATTATGTCAACACCAACGACAGAAATTCATGTTATTAAAAGAAGCGGTATTTTACAAAATGTTTCATTTGATAAAATTCTTGAACGAATTAAAAAGCTTGGAAATGAAGCAAATATTACACAAGTAAATTATACACATGTTACCATGAAGGTAATTGAACAATTATTTAATAATATATCAACGTCACAAATTGACGAGTTAATGGCAGGGCAATGTATGTCAATGTCAACAACACATACAGACTATGGAATTTTGGCATCACGTATTATTATATCAAACCATCAAAAAAATACGTTAAACTCGTTTAGTGAAACTATTAAAGAATTATACGATGTGTATAATATTAATGGAGAACACTCACCATTAATAAATAATTCGGTGTTAGAATTTGTTGAATCGTATAAAGATGTAATTGATAAAACAATTGATTATAGTCGTGACTATCTTATTGATTATTTTGGATTTAAAACACTTGAAAAGTCATATTTATTTAGAATTAATGGGGTTATTAGAGAAAGACCTCAACACATGTGGATGCGTGTTGCGGTCGCAATTCATGGAGACACGCCAGGCTCACCAATTGACTTAGAAAATGTTCTCGAAACATATTATTTAATGTCAACTAAGCATTTTACTCATGCAACCCCCACATTATTTAATGCTGGAACAACTCGACAACAACTATCCAGTTGTTTTTTAACGTCTATGAAGGATGATAGCATTGAAGGTATTTTTGATACATTAAAGGACTGTGCTATTATTTCAAAACATGCGGGTGGTATTGGATTACATACACACAATATAAGAGCATCTGGTTCATATATTTCTGGAACAAATGGAACATCGAGTGGTTTAGTACCTATGCTTAGAGTATTTAATAACACCGCACGATATGTGGACCAAGGTGGTGGAAAACGACCCGGTTCAATTGCAGTATATCTTGAACCATGGCACGCAGATATTGTAGAGTTTTTAAACCTTCGAAAAAATCATGGCGATGAAGAACAAAAAGCACGTGATTTATTTTATGCTCTATGGATTTCGGATGAATTTATGAACCGTGTAAAAAACGAAAAATCATGGTCACTCATGTGCCCAAACAAATGTCCAGGATTATCTAATGTATATGGTAATGAATTTAAATCGTTATACGAAACATATGAGGCGCAAGGATTAGCAACATCTACTATTCCAGCTCGTGAACTATGGCTTAAAATTTTAGATGCGCAAATGGAAACCGGAACACCTTATATGCTTTATAAAGACTCGGCGAATAACAAGTCAAATCAGAAAAATATTGGAACTATTAAAAGTTCAAATTTATGCTGTGAAATTATGGAATATTCAGACAAGAATGAAACTGCTGTTTGTAACTTGGCATCTATTGGTCTCCCAATGTTTGTTAATTGTGATACAAAGACATTTGACTATGAAAAACTTCATAAAATAACTAAAGTTATTACTAATAATTTAAACAAGCTCATTGATATTAATTTTTATCCAACAAAACAAACAAAAACAAGTAATTTACGTCATCGTCCAATTGGAATTGGAGTTCAGGGACTATCAGATGTTTATTTTAAAATGGATATTGCTTTTCATTCAAATGAGGCAAAAGAAATTAATAAAATGATTTTTGAAACTATATATCATGCTTCACTTGAAAAAAGTTGTGAAATATCTATTCATCGTAAAGAATTATATGAAAGTGGTTATACAGAACATTTAAATAAATATGAACATGCTAAATTAATTGAAACACCTGAAGTATCAACCCATGGATTTAATACGCGTGAACATTGTTATAACTTATGTGGCTCTTATAGTAGTTTTGTCGGGTCACCTGCATCAAAGGGGATTTTACAATTTGATATGTGGAAAATTAAACCATCTGACCGGTATAATTGGGATGCACTTAAAAAATTAATTATGGAATGTGGTCTTCGAAACTCACTGTTAGTGGCTCCCATGCCAACTGCATCAACTTCTCAAATTATGGGATTTAATGAATGCTTTGAACCAATTACAGGCAATATTTATTCAAGGCGAACTAATGCTGGTGAATTTGTTGTTGTAAACAAATATATGATGAATGAACTTTGCGATTTGGGGGTTTGGTCATCAAATATTAAAAATAGCATTATTCAACACAATGGTTCCATCCAACACTTGACTGATTTATCACAACATATTCGTAATAAATACAAAACGGTTTGGGAAATTCCAATGAGCCATATAATTGATATGTCTGCTGATAGGGGTGCGTTTATATGCCAAAGTCAAAGTATGAATTTATGGATGGCAGAACCGTCATATGGTAAGCTAACGTCAATGCATTTTTATGCATGGTCAAAGGGTCTTAAAACTGGTATTTATTATCTAAGACGTCGTGCCCGTCATCAAGCACAACAATTTACAATTGACCCAAGTAGCATGTCTAACTCGACTAATAGTAATGAACCCAGTCCAACTGAAGAAAATAAACCATGTGAAATGTGTTCCGCATAGTAATTTATTTAACATCCTAACTTTTCATCAATACATGAATTATAATCTTTTATAACCTCCAGTATATTATCTTTTTTAATTGTAAATACACCAGAATAAACCAGTAAATTATAAATTATTTTATTTTTATTATCACTCATATAAACAATTCCATACACACGGCTGCCATCATTCATAATATCACCTATGCATATATTTGATATTGGAACTAATTTACTATTAATAGTAACAACTAATGTATTTTCATTAAACCCAACATCAAATATTTTACTTTTTAAGTTTAATAATGAGTATTGGGGAACATTGGCAATTTTGCTTAGTTCAATAATTTCATTAGGTAATAAACAATCCCAGTCAGCAAATATACTTTTATTTATTTTAATTGCACCATCTGTTGTATTTAAACAATAAATATATGGTTTTGAATATTGAACTGGTATCGCATTTGGATGTTTACATACAAGAACCCATTTTTTGTTATAATAAATTAAATGACTTCCGGATACTATAATTCCATCTAATAAATACATGCGATTAAGTATATCTTTATTATTTTCTACAACTGGTGTTTTTAATTTCATAATAGCAGTTACTCTATTTCCTTCTTTTAATAAATGATTGGGAACAATATTACATATTTTAATTGGCTCATATGTTTTACTATTATGATTATATACATCAATTAATGTATCATCCGAAAAACATGTAGGAACTTTTGGTATTTTTAAATTTGTATTAACATGCATAATATTTTTCATAAATGCAAGAATAATGGCCATAGGAATTGATATAGCAACAAAAATAGCAGTATTTGCTGCAGCAAACCCCCATGTAACTGGAACAGCCCAAAGACCAGCAATAATAGCTGCAAATACAATTAAAATTGTTACAATAAACTCAGCTATTGCTCCTAATAATGTTTTAAATGTCATATATACACCCATTGCAGTAAATAGTGATGCTGCCATAGCTCCCTGCATTTTTGAAAGCATATCTCTTAAGCTTATTATTATTTGAATAAGTGGTATAGTCATATTCATAATACGCCCCATAAGTTCTTGTGTTATTTTTTGTAAATTGGACCGCACATTATTCATCATTAATCGTATAGAATTAATGGCAGATGACATACCATTAGCTATTTTTGATAAAGATGATGTTATAAATGTTAAAGGTGAAAGAGCTACTCCAGTTGTTGAAGTAAGTATTCGTTGAGTACAAAAATCAAAGTTTTGTCGAGTAAACTCGCTTGAAGACATATTGTCTGGTTTATTAATTAATCCAGCAAATGGTATTACATATGGTTTACAACGTTTTGTATCCCAGTTGTCAATAATATCTTCGGAATAAATAAGTATTATACAATATGACACAACTAACAAAACAAGCATGCTAACAATAATTACAATAAACACGGATGAACCATACGTGTCAAAATACGTCAATGATTTATACATTTTTAGTAAAGATAAAGTAGATAAATGAGACATGGTTGAATCCATAATATGATAACTTATATATTTTCTTAATACATCATGTATTTATTTTATTTTATATAAGATACTTTAAAAAAAATATTTTTTAAAAAAAAAATATTATTTATTATTAGTTTTTTTTGTTTTATTTAAAATTGCTTATTTATAACTTTTTATTTTTCTTATTTTTCTTCTTCCAACAATGAAATCTCTATAACATCTTGGCTAATTGGACTAACTATTGGAGTAACACATGGATGATTGTCTAATACAAAATCAACAGGTTCAATAAGACGATTTAAATAGTACATTAATTTGGCACATGGAAGTGCTTGTACAAATTTAGTTACTTCCCTTTTATTAATTCGTTTATTTTTAGACCTCAACTTAGGTAAATATACTTCGGTATGTAATACATAAACAAGGGTTTTATAACGTTCATCTGCATCTTTTAAATGAAATTTACGATTTATATAACAATCCAAATAAGTTGTATATATACAATTAATAAGTGTTTTAACACGGCGCGAATACTCAATAAATGTGGTTTTGTATTCAGGAAAATAACGAATAAACTCACTAATTTTACTGGAAGCTTGTGGGGAAGTGCATAATTCTAAATAGTGATACAGTAACTTAGATTGATTCCCTTTTATTTGTTGAACTTTTTCGTAATTTGGATTTCGATATTTTACACTTAAATTATTACCATGTTTCATATCAATAACACCCTTTGTTTCAAACGTTGATAATAATAACTCTTGTAAAATAATATGATAATCAGATATGAATTTACGTGGAAAACGAACATGTGTTCCAATAAATGTCTTAGTAACAGATGTATGATAAATATCATTTGACTTGACAATTACTGATAAATCTGACCGATGTTCAAATTCATACTCTCCAATTAAATACAACAAGGGTTTATAAACTTTATGAATAATACGATTATCCGGATGTTGCATAACAAAACTATAGCACTTGTTTTTGTCTAAACAATTTAAGTTCAAATTTGTTTGGATACAGCAATCATCAAATAATTCACGAAATGTCTTTATGGGGGTTACACCACCAAGGTCCGTAAATGAATTTCTTCCACCAATTACTCGTCGTGTTGCTATTTCCCATTTGGGGGGGTCAGAAGCAATATCGTAAAACACATTAATCATTGTCCCATCAATATATTCTTGAAGTATTGGTTCTGAACCCGACTCAAAGTGAGACGAGTTGTTATATTCAACACGTTCCATATGAGGTGGTGAAAAGCAAACATATTGAGCATTTTCACCTGAACCTGTAATAATTAATGAGCGAAATAAATTATAATTTAAATCATTGGGTATATTAGGTTGAACATTATCTTGTTCTTGTTCTAACTTTTTATTAAACTCACTAAGTTTATCAGAATCATAATATACAATTGTATTAACACAATTTAAATTATTATTATTTGAATTACCATCAATAATTGCATCACATGATGCAATAAATGTTTTTTTATTTAAAATAAATTTATTGTTATCACTGTTCTCATTTGTATCCGAATTTACATCAGAAATATAAGCAAGGCATGCTGAAGGAGATGGCAACTGATAAGATTTTGACATTTGTTTGTATGTATAAAATAAGTTATATTTGTATATATTATATGTTAGGTTTGTCTTAAATCATTTTTTTATGTATTTATTATTTTTGGATGTACGTATTTTTATTATAACAATAACATAAATTTAAAATAAATACATAATTAATACACATAACAAATGAGAAATTATACTATTACTGAATTACTTGGGTCAGGTACATTTGGTTCAGTATTTAAAGGAGTACATAAATTTAAACCAAGAGAAATAGTGGCTATTAAACGAGAACCATTAAATATACAATTTCCTATGCTTCGTCAGGAAGCAAAAATATATCAGTATTTGACTAATACCATGGGAATTCCAACATTTTATTGGTTTGGAATAGATAATGAGTATTATTATCTTGTAACTGAACTTCTTGGTATTTCTCTCAATAAATATATTTCAATCTTAAATAAAATTAACCTAAATTATATTATTAACATAATTGGAACTAGAATAATTAATATTATTGAAAATGTACACAATCATTCTCTTGTTCATAGAGATTTAAAACCTGATAACTTTTTATTTGAGTATACGAGAGAAACAAATAATTCTAATATATCTAACATAAATCCATCAAAACTATTTATTATTGATTTTGGTTTTAGTGCTTTATATATGGATAATACAAAACATATACAATGCACTAAAACAAATGGATTAATTGGTTCTTTAAATTATGCAAGTATTAACGCTCATAAACGAATTACTATAAGTAGGCGTGACGACCTTGAATCAATTGGGTATATTTTATTATTTCTAACAAATAATATACTTCCATGGCATAACTTAAGTGATGAAACCGAAATTATTAATGAAAAAAATAAGTGGGTTCAATGGATTATATCTCAACGTAAAATATCAATAATTGGTCAATATTTTTATATTGTACGGAATTTATTATACTCAGAAACTCCAAATTATAATAAATTAAAAGCATTATTTAATAATTAAATACTCAATAAATAATATAATGACAAATCATAATATTGTTAAATGGAAAAATCATGGAGTACATATTGGTTTAATTATATTATAAAAAATATTGATAAAAATTGGTCTTGGGAGGGGTTAAGTCAAAATAAAAATATTACATGGGAAATAGTAAATCAAGTTTCAGATGATAAATGGTCCTGGTTATGGTTAAGTCAAAATAAAGCAATTACTCGAGAAATTATGTATAACAATCCAACAAAACCGTGGGTATGGGATTGGTTATCAATAAATAACAAAAATAAATATGATATTATGGAACAGAATCCACTACTTGCATGGAAATGGAGAGAACTAAGTCAAAACTTTAAAACAACTTGGGACGAATTAAAAGATGGACCATATGAATATTATAACTGGATTATGCTAAGTCGCCATCCCAATATTACATGGGATATTATAATACAAAATAAAAATAATTCATGGAACTGGGGAATTGTAGGGTCGAACCCAAATATTACATGGGAAATTATTACAAGTAATCCAGAGTATAAATGGGATATGTACTGGATATCTCATAATCCAAATATAACTTGGGAAATTATTAAAAATAACTTGGAAAAAAACTGGAATTGGACAATTTTAAGTGCGCATCCTAATATTACATGGTCAATTGTAAAACAAAATCCAAAAATAAAATGGAACTATAAATCATTATGTTCAAATCCAAACATTACATGGGATATAATAAAACAAAACCCCAACTATAAATGGTGTTGGGATTCTATATCATTTAACCCCAATATTACATGGGAAATAGTTGAAGCTAATTTAGATAAACCATGGAACTGGAACTATTTAAGCTGGAATAATTTTAGTTATGCAAAACAACATTTTGAACTAAGAGTTAAACATCAACAATTTGTTCAAACATTTTTATTAGAAGAATTTATTAAAGTTTATATGCATCCAACACGAATAATAAAAATGTTGGAATTAGGATATACAATTGATGAATTAGAACATATATTATAGTATACGCAATTTAAATACAACATCTTTTTTATAAGACGTTCCTCCACTACTTTTATCGTTGTAATTTTTACTATGAGCCATTTCTTTTTTAAATCGAGTATAATCAGAACTATTATAAACATAATTTGCTTGACCAGTAGCAAGGGGAACACCTACTGTATTTGTTATTGTATTTCGTCGACTTAATAAATCACCTGCATTATTTACAGTTCTAAATAATCCTTGGGCAAGACTAAGATTGGCATTTTCAAGCTGGGACTTATATTGAGTATTCCAAGCGTTTCTTAATCTAAGGCGAATATGTCCGAAAGATTCATGAGTTCTATCTGAATTATTAATAGGACGTGGCATAATACCAGGATTGTTTGTTGATTGTACCGCTTTTGTATATTTAGTTTCATCTACTATTATTAGCAATGACCCAATATAAATTTGGGTGTGAGTATCAATATTAATTATGTCGCCCGATTCAACAGGTTGAATAAAATTTCCAATAATTGCACCCCTTCCATTAAGTGTCATAGCACCATTTATATTGTGTGATAATGTTACCGAATTTGCGCTGTCGTAATTATAAGTAATTGATTGTCCTTGGTTCACAGTTGCATAAACAATAAACCCACGCGTTTCTTCCATAGAAATTTGTTCATTGTAAAATACAGAGTTTGGGTCTGATGCACAAAGAAATGTCTGAGTTGTATTGTTTATATTTAGAAAACTAAGTATTGATGATGGAATTATTAAATGGTCAATCATAGCTTGAGATGCATCGTCCTGAAAATATTGAAATAATATATTTACAAAATTATTAAAAGTTTCAAGAGAATTTGGAATAATAATATCAAGCTCATCAATTAATACATTAACTTGTTCTTGACTAATAATTTGATTAAATTCACTAAAGACTGATGTACTCAGACTAAATGACATAAAAATACTATATTGTTATAATATACTATATTTATAATATAGATACTTTAAATTATTTTAAAAATAACATTTTTATTAGAAGAACCACCACTTGTAATATCATTATAATTTTTACTATGGGCCATTTCTTTTTTAAATCGGATATAATCCGAACTATTGTAAACGTAATTTCCCTGACCACTGGCAAGTGGAACACCCGCAGTATTATTAGTCGTATTTTTACGACTTAATAAATCTCCAGCATTATTTACAGTTCTAAATGGTCCTTGGGCCAATCCAACTCCCGCATTTTTTAATTGTTCCCTATAATTAGTATTCCATGCATTTCTTAATCGAAACCGAATATTATTAAAAGTTTCATGAGTTCTATCTGCTCCATTAATAGGACGTGGCATAATACCAGCCGAGTTATTGGTCATTTGGGCCTCAGACGGCGCACTTGTTCGAGCAACCGAAGGGGCTTGAGTTTTTGATTTATATGACATTATAGTATAATACTATACAATAAATTATTTATTTATAAGTTCTTTAATTCCATCTGAAAAATTCACAATTGGATTATAATGTAATAATTGACGTGCTTTACTAATATCTGCATTACTATGAGGAATATCACCTTTTCTTAATTCCCCATAATTTGGCATAATATTTGTACACATTAAAGTATTAATAATTATAACAAGGTCATTTAATGATGTTTGCCCTTCACAACCAATATTAAACGATTCACCATAACATTCTTTATTATCTGTTGTAAGACCAAGAAGATTTGCATGAACCGCATTTGCAACGTATGTAAAATCACGTGAAAACGTACCATCACCATAAATGGTGGGCGATGTACCAGAACGAATGGATGATATAAATTTAGGTATTACTGCTGCATATGCTCCATTTGGGTTTTGCCGGGGTCCAAATATATTAAAATAACGTAATCCAATACATTCCATATCATAACATCGAGTAAATACATTGGCATAAATTTCATCAATTGCTTTAGTTGCAGCATATGGAGATAAAACAGAACCAGTATTATCCTCTATTTTAGGAAGTGTTGAATTGTCACCATAAACGGATGAGGATGAAGCATATACAACTCTCTTAATACCTTCTTCATTTGCTGCAATTAAAATATTTAAAAACCCATTTACATTAGCAACATGACTTTGAAGCGGTAATAAAATAGAACGTGGTACAGAACCGAGAGCCGCTTGATGTGTAATAACATCAATACCCTTAACAGCCATTCTACATGTATCAAGGTTTGAAATATCACCATACATAAACTCTAAATTTGGATAATTATCCAATAAATGTTCTATATTTTTTTTACAACCAGTCGCCAAATTATCAATTATACGAACAAATTTTACCCCATTTAGCAATAAAGCCTCAACTATATTTGAACCAATAAATCCCGCACCCCCTGTTACAAGTATAGATTTATTAATAAAAGAAGTTTGATATGTAGTTTTAGATATAGACATCACAGTTATAATTATAAAAAATATATGGTTGTGTTTAAATATTAAAATTAAATATAGTATAATATTACATTATAATATAATAACACAAAATCATGGGTATTACGAATTCTCTTAAAAATGTTGCTCAATATAGTATCATGGGCGTACCGTTATTCGTAATATTAATTGTACTTATGGTGGGAATAGCTGGTCTATGGTATATGTTTGGGGGAAGTAATAAAAAGGTAACATTTTCAGAAAACAATGAAGGAAATAATGCTGTGGAAACTGGCGAAACAAATACATTATATTTCTTTTTCGCCTCATGGTGCCCACATTGTAAAACTGCAAGACCTGTATGGGATAAAATTGTTGAGGAGTATAATGGTAAAATTATAAATGGTCAAAAATTAGTATTTCATGAAATCGACTGTTCAGAAAAATCAAGCTCATCTAACGAAATGATGACAAAATTTGATGTAGATGGATTCCCAACTGTTAAGATGCAAGATAATAACGGTACTATTATTGATTTTGACGCAGCCATTACTGAAGAAAATATGGTTCAATTTCTTAATAAATAAGGGACTCCCCTCCTTTATAACCCCACTTCAAAATATTTTTTTATCTTAAACTATTACATAATTATTGTAATAATTTATTATTCAACTAAAAAATCTAACATATCATCACTGTTGTATTTATTATTTTCATTTACTCCCAAATCATAATATGGTGCATATTTATAAAAACATATTTTGTAATTATATGGAAAAAATCTCTGAACAATATCAGCTCTAACATTGTAGTCTATATCAGTTAATGGATAAGTAATACCCATTTCATAAGTTACATTAATCATATAATATAACTTTGTCGTTTGTTTAAAATAAGGCAAATATAAATGAGCTGCCGTTCCACACGATAAAATAATTTCTTTAGCATTTCGTATATAATATATTACTTCTTTTATTGAATAATTATATGGGTCTATATTAACAAACCCGTTTGATTTAAATTTTTCTAATAATGTATTTGGTATACATCCTAATAAAGAACGAGGTTTAGTTAAATTTATATTAGATGCGTTTTCTCCTTGCCCTTCAAATTTACCAACAAAAATTTTATCATATGTTTTAATTGTTGGCAGTTTTTCATCAATATACTTATTTATAAAAGTTCTAAACCAATATATATCATTATTATAAACAATTAACGAATATTTATTATCTGGTTTCATAAGATTGGGATTATTCATTGTTTCAATATATGAACTAATTAAAAAATTATTTATGATATATTTTGTATTTTTTTTTAATACGATAATTTTATCAAAAATATTATCAGTTAAGTTTATTATATTTTGATTTGTATTATTTGGTATAATAACAACACCACAATAATTGGTCATTAATCTTAAATATGTTGTTAATTTAGAAATACAATGAGCAATTCCTGCTTTTTTACATTCAAAATAATGTAAAGCATTGCGTTTCTTTATTACTACTATATTATTACAATGGTTTAATTCATGAATTAGTTTAACTTCGTTTTTTTTATTATATATTGAAAATTGTCTTTCAATATTATTTGTATTATCAACATAAATAAATTCACCATCATTATTCATATAAAAAATTAGTTGTTTATGTGTATCCATGATTTAATATAATAACAATTAATAAATAAATTATAACCACATTTATAATTATTAATTATTGCTGTTATACAAATAAAAACTTGGTTATTCAAAAAAAATAAAATTAAAAATAATATAAATACGAATTATTAAATGAAGAAACATACTAAACACACCACTTTTTTATTTTATATGGTCCAATAATTGACTAAATTCGGTTGTTTCTAACATAATATCTTTATTATACATATCACACAGGAAACATCGTAAGGTTGCAATAACATCATTAAATGAATTATGCATATTTTTTGGTTCCAAATCTATGCTTATAAAGCTCCACCAATGTTGGAAACTTAATATAAGTTCCCATTCGATTTGTTCTCACTATATTACAATCTTTTTTTCCAGTTTTCATAGTACAATAATCAGTTGGTTTAGAAGACTTAAGTGAATTAATAAATTGGTGATAATTAGTGTATTGAGACCTCGTAAATGGGTAAAAACTATTAATGGGCATACGAAATACTTCAACACGAATCATGTTTATGTCAAAATCAAAATTATGGGCAACCGCAAATTCACACTGAGTATACATGTCCATAAATTCTTTAAGAGCAACTTGAATAAAAACTCCTTGTTTATTTGAAATTTCACGCGAAATACCATGAATTGCGGTACTTTCCTGTGGAATATCAACCGATTCAGGCAGCTTAATAATATGATCACCCATTTTAACAATTGACATATTAGATATATCATATACAATAAAA
>Ga0233435_1002324_pt1 | contig 16215 bp, 14 predicted proteins | sample SI_122_August201_3_FD_182735 | JGI IMG/M metagenome (GOLD analysis project Ga0233435, IMG submission 182735) | Seawater microbial communities from Saanich Inlet, British Columbia, Canada - SI_122_August2016_135_MG | ecosystem: Environmental > Aquatic > Marine > Inlet | place: Canada: British... | reverse complement strand
ACAAGAACCCAGACTGCATGACAAAACCACCCTTAGCAGTGAAATACAGGCGGCTGTTAGCACCGGTATTACCACGATTTGCTCTCCACCTGATCGCGCCCCCATTACCGATACACCTGCCGTTGTTGAAGTCATCCAACGCTGCGCTGAAGAAAGCCACAAAGTTCAAATTCTCCCCATTGGCGCCCTCACCAAAAAATTGGAAGGCCAACAGATTTCTGAAATGGCGGCACTTAAAGCCTCTGGCTGTCGCGTACTGAGTAATGCCCGCCTGCCGATTACCAACACATTGGTACTCAGGCGCGCGATGGAATACGCCGCCAGTCATGACCTCACCTTATTTCTACACCCAGAAGACCATTGGTTAGCCAATGAGGGCGTTATGCATGAAGGTGAAGTCAGCACCCGATTAGGTTTGCCTGGCATCCCTGATGCCGCTGAATGCATTGCGGTTGCTAGAGACTTAGCCTTAGTAGACCAAACCGGGGTCAAAGCACACTTTTGCCATATCAGTAGCCACAAATCACTCAAGCTCATCATGGACGCTCAAAGCCGCGGCATGCCCATCACTGCCAGTGTGACGCTGAATCATTGCTTTTTAACCGATGTGGATTGCGTTGAGTTCAATAGTAATTGTCATGTTCAACCCCCTTTTAGAACCAAACTAGACCGGGATGCGCTACGTGAAGCACTACTCTCCGGCGTGATTCAAGCCATTAGCTCAGACCACCATCCAATGGCCGAAGATGAAAAAGCCGTTCCATTTCAAGCCTCAACCCCAGGTGTTTCCACTTACGATGGCTTTTTGCCACTGCTGTTAACCTTAGCGGAAGGTTCTGCAAAAAATTTAAGACAAGTCATTGCGGCTGTCACGTGCAACCCTGCCAAAATATTGAATTTAAAGACCGGTTCATTAAGCCTAGGTATGGATGCCAACCTCAACATTATCAACCCTAACCGTCAGTGGACACTGAGCCACGAAACGGCCGTCAGCAAAGGGCTTAATAATCCACATTTGTCGCAATCAATGACGGGCCAAATTGACTACACCTTGTTTCAAGGTCGCATCGTTTTTTCGAGGAAACCTTCATGAGTACACAACCGAGCATTTTTGTTGAACAAGCCGAAATTTTAGAACATAAAGCATTCGAAGGTGACCAGTGGATCATGCGCGTACAAGCACCTAAATGTGCCGCAGCCACCCTGCCAGGGCAATTTGCCCACATTACCTGTCACCCTCTGCGCCTCATGCGCCGGCCCATTTCCATTATGCGAACCAGCCCGAAACAAGGCTGGGTCGATTTTCTTTATAAAGTGGTCGGTGAAGGTACTGAGCTATTAAGCGCGCAAGTGGTTGGGGAATCGGTCAGCCTCATTGCCCCGATTGGCAAACCCTTTACCCTCTCAGAAAACACCAAACACCACCTGCTCATTGGCGGTGGCGTGGGCATGCCACCGATGGTCGCCATTGCTGACGCACTGCAACAACAAGGCCGAGCCAAGCAAACATTTGCCCTGCTCGGTTCAGAAGTACCGTTCCCGTTCAACCCACAACCCTCTACCTTTATGATCAACGGCATTCCAGATGGCGTAATTGCCACCATGCCATTAATGGAAGATTGGAGGATCGCTTGCCGATTAGCCAGCTTGCAAGCATTTGCAGGGTGTTTTCAAGGCTATATCACCGAACTTGCCAGCCTTTGGTTAGAACAGCTGAGCGATGAAGATCGTAAACAAACCATGATTTATAGCTGTGGCCCTACTCCCATGTTAGAAGCCGTTGCCAAAGTCAGCGCTCAATATCATGTTGCCGCACAACTCTCCTTAGAGGAACACATGGCTTGTGCTGTAGGCGGTTGTGCCGGTTGCACCCAGCCGATTACCGAAGAAGGGGTCACTGCAATGAAACGAGTGTGTGTTGATGGCCCTGTGTTTTCAGCTCAAGCAGTTTACCCAGAACTCTTTACAGCTTAACTTTAACACAGTGCATTATTGTCCTGTTGCAGCTTGCTTGCCGTAACGGGTATAAAATGTATTTTGAAAAAGGCCATTAGGGTCAACCCTGTTTTTTTGATCAAAAAATTCACGGCCCATAGGATAAGCCTTCGAGAACTGTTCATCGGTTGCATGCAACCGATAGGGCAAATAATATCGGCCACCATGCATGATTGCGGCATCAATGAGAGACTGCGTTAATCGCTTCATTTTCATCTCACCCTGCGAAGAGTTGTCTTGTGAAAAGAGCATCACAAAAGCCATCATTGGCTCATGTGCATAACGCAAAAAAGTGTCATGATCTTCATTCACCGCTCGCACAGTCACATTGAGCAAATCCCCCTTTTGCTGAGGAATAATTTTTTGTAAAGCAAGAATGAAATCGTTTGCACGATCTTTAGGGACAAAATATTCATGTAAAATATCACGCGTTGCCGCTTGGCGATTTTCAAACACCTCTACGCCTTCGTTTAATAATTGATTCCGAGAAAAAATATCACCACTTAACAACCTTTGTATCTTCGTTTCAGCGAACCAACGCAATGATTTTCCATAAGCACTCTCTACAGAGCCTCGAAATATGGCTCTCTTTAAACCCGTTAATCCTGGCTTTGTTAACGCGGGCACATCACCAGCAACTTGCTCAAAAACATTGATGATCATCATTTGTAGAAATTCATCAGGTGCAACATTCATTCGAGCAAAAACCATTTGCACCCTCCCGTTGTCATCGGCATGCTGCTTAAGCTCTACTAACAAATCAGTACTGGGCACAATATATTGCGTCATTTGAAGCCTTTGGTTGGCGACAACGCGTAGTTCAACGTCCAATATAATACCAAACAGCCCATAGCCACCTAACGCCAAAGAAAATAATGCTTCATTCTCAGTACGGCTACACCGAACAATCTCCCCATCTGACATCATTAAGCGGAAAGATTGAACACTTGAAGCCACCGGAGGTTGCCCATACTGCCAGCCATGGGCATTCACACTCAATGTACCACCCACACTAAATGAATGGTTCGACTGCATAATACTCACGGAAAAACCCTGCTTATCTAAAAAAGCGATCACCTCTTTCCACAATGCACCCGCTTGTACAGTCAAAAGTTTTGCCTCAGAGTCTAATGTCATTTTATTCCAAGGCAACATATCAACCACGATCCCTCCAGGGTGTAGTGTATGCCCACCCATGCTGTGGCGAGCACCTGCTATCGCAATTTTTCCCCCCTCTTTTTGTGCTTTCAAGATCAGTTGTCGTAACTGTTGCTCTGGGCTTTCAGCATGAACGGGCAGAATCCAGGTTTCAGCAACCTGAGTCATGTTTAATCGACTCACATCATCTGCATATCCAAGAGGCACAGGTTTACGCTCATCTTGATCATCGGTGAGTAACAGATGTATTCCCGGCTTGAGCAAAAAGAAGAAAAGACATGCGCCAAAAATGGCTAACAAGAGGAATGTATTGATCTTAAATTTCAAAATATCACGCTTAACCCATGATAACCAAAAACAACAATTAAAGACTTTCCGGCCGCGCGATCCCATAACCTTGCGCGTAATCCACACCAATTTCGCGCAACTTCTCTAAAATCTCATCATTTTCGACAAACTCTGCAATGGTTTTTTTACCCATCACATGGCCAATCTCATTAATGGATTTGACCATCGCATAATCGATTGGGTCATTGACGATGTTTTTTACAAATGACCCATCAATTTTCAAATAATCCACGGGAAGTTGTTTGAGATAAGCATACGATGACAAACCGCTGCCAAAATCATCTAACGCAAACAAACAACCGTGATCATGTAATAAGCTGATAAAGTCAATCGCCGACTCCATGTTTGATATGGCCGCAGTTTCCGTAATCTCAAAACAGATACTGTGAGGCGCTATTTGGTAACGCTCAAACGCGTCAATCAAGAAGGCAATAAACTGCTCATCGCCTACTGTTGCCCCAGAAAGATTAACAGAACATAAAATGTTACCTGAATACTGAAGTTTATTGTCATTCAGCCATTCAAATAATGCTGTTACAACGCACATATCGATATTATTGATCAAATTATATCGCTCTGCGGCGGGCAAAAAAGCACCAGGAGGAATGATGCCACCCGTTGGCTCTTTCATTCTCACTAACACTTCAAAATGCTGCGTATGATCTTTTTCATCCACAGTTATTGGGACAATATCTTGTTTGTAAATCACAAATAAATCGTCGTCGACGGCCTCATTGATTCTTGAGACCCAGTTCATCTCACCTTGCCGAGCCAACAATGTTTCATCTGAATCATCATGAACGTGTACCCGATTTCGACCAAAATCTTTTGCTGCATAGCAAGCAGAGTCCGCCAAACTCAGTACAGCAGTAGACGAGGTACAATGCTCATTTACTTGCACCAAACCAATACTGACACCAATGGTAAAGGTCTTTTCTTCCCAGCCAAAGCGAAAATTTTGTACCGATGAAATAATTTCATTTGCAACTCGCTCACCGGCATTTAGGCCACATTTTTTAACAAGTAAACCAAACTCATCACCACCTAATCGCGCGAGAATATCATCTTCTCTAATCAACCCCGAAAGACGACTACTAATTTGCCTAAGCAATTCATCCCCAGCATTATGGCCACACGTATCATTAACTACTTTAAATTGATCTAAATCCAAATACAGCATGATATGACTATGATGCGATTTCAACGCGCACGCTAAAGCTTGTTCAAACTCAGCCCGATTAATCAACCCCGTTAAGGCATCATGTTTGGCCTGATATTGAATTTGATCACTCCAGGACACCTCATCACTTAAATCTTTAATCGAACACATATACAAATCAAAATTGGCCACACCCTCTTCGCGAGTAAAGGATATTGCATCTTGATCTTCAAAAATAATGGAATCATGTTGCCGAGTTGTCACCGCACTCATAGAAATATGTAGAGGGACTGTTTTTCCTGAATGCCGAACCCCCATAACGGGTTGTTGACAGCGCTTGTTATTCGAGGAAGCCAGCAAATAATCGACTATAGTGCCAGAATAAGCGTCGGGGCACTCAAATAAGTCATCAATCGATTGACCCACTTTATCCGTTTCGAGGCACTCAAATATTTTTTCTGCTGCAGGATTAAAACTTTTAACCAATCCATTTGAGTCCAGCACAATAATACTATCAGGCGCATTATGAAGTAATGCTTCGCTTAAGCTTTGGTTATGAATCAGTTGATGGGAAATACGAAGGCTTTGCTGTAATGAGTGCTCAAGCCGGTCTCTTTCTTCAACCAAAAGATTCACTTGAGTCAACAAATCTAAAGGCAACGCAGGTTCGAGTTGGCTCAAAAGGCATCCTTGTCTGAACGGTTTAAGAGAGATTAAGAGATATAAGGAACAGCGATTGAGCTAAGCAATATCAAGGCTAGAAAGAAGAAGCCCCACTTCAATGGCGCAATACCTCGTTTCACCGCTTCTTGTGCTGCCTCATAGGCATGATCTTCAGCAATGGCACTGGCTTCGTCAATAATAGCGTGAATTTCAGGTTTTAAGCCTTCAACAATAGACTGCCTAGATTGCTCCGACATCACTTCTGAGTTCATTCGTTGATCAACCCATTTTTGGACTTGCTGTGGCAAGGTCTTCATTTTGGCTTGTATTATATTCACCGAAATTTGTTCTACAGCTTCTGGCAAGGTCTTTTTAGCTGTTTCATTGGTAATTTCTTTAGCGGTACTAGAGGCTACATTCATCGCAGTCGTACGCGCAATATCATTTGCTGTATTTTTCGCAATGTCTTTGACAAACTGCTCGGTCAGTTGCCGCACCAATTGCTCCACTTGGGCGGTCAGCTCACCAGTGCCTGCGCCAGTCGATTGAGTGACCGCAGGTTTAGCAGCAACAACAGGTGGTGGCGCTGGCGCAACAGGTGCAGCCACAGGTTCAACCACTTTTGGCGCTTCAACCACTGGTGCTGCAACGGGTTCAGGAACCGGTGCTTCAACCACTGGCTGAGCTGCCACAGTATCTCTCACTTCACTTAATACATCTTCAAGCTGTTCTTTAATTGGCGGTTTACTAATCAGCGCGATTGCACCATGCATAATCGCCGCTGACCGGTCTTCATCAGACTCATTCGAACTACACATCACAATGCGTATTTCCTGAGTATCTGGATTTTTTGAAATTTCTTCTGTCGCTTTCAAGCCACCAATACCTGGCATCATCATGTCCATAAACACAACATGAGGTTTGTTAGCCGCATCGACTTTGGCAAGATACTCAAGCGCACCTTCACCAGATTCTGCAAACTCTATCGATAGCCCAATACTCGCCAAGCTTCTTTTTAAAGCAATTCTTGCAGTTTTTGAATCGTCAACAACCAACGCTCTAAGAGACATGTAGTTTTATTCCTTTAGGATTAGAAATTACGCCAATCATCTTCTGTTTCTTCAAGTTCGACATTGGATAACACACCACTGTCAATACCGCCTGATTTATCACCCAATTTAATCATGAGTCGAACTTCGTTCGCGGAATCCGCATGTAATATCGCTTCATCAAACGAAATCATTTCTTCGCTGTAAAGTCGGTACAACGCTTGGTCAAAGGTTTGCATCCCCTGCTCTGCGCCACGCTTCATCGCCTCTTTAATTTTGTGGATCTCCCCTTTCAGGATGTAATCTGCAATCAAAGGCGTATTTAATAAAACTTCAACAGCAACATGACGACCTTGGCCATCTTTTCTTCTCACCAATTGTTGCGCGACAATCGCACGTAAGTTCAAAGATAAATCCATGAACAATTGATCCCGGCGATCTTCTGGGAAAAAGTTAATAATCCGATCCACTGCCTGGTTCGCGCTGTTTGCATGAAGGGTTGTCAGTACTAAGTGGCCTGTTTCCGCAAACGCAATCGCATGCTCCATGGTTTCACGCGTCCGAATCTCACCAATCATGATGACATCGGGTGCTTGTCTTAACGTATTCTTGAGTGCCACATCGTATGAGTCCGTATCGATCCCAACTTCACGCTGAGTCACGATGCATTGCTCATGGTTATGAATAAATTCAATGGGGTCTTCCACACTGATAATGTGGCCCGCACTGTTTTTGTTTCGATGGCCAATGAGTGAGGCTAGGGATGTGGATTTACCTGAACCGGTTGCCCCAACAAAAATACACAAACCCCGTTTGGTCATGGCCAGGTTGTGGACAATTTTAGGCAAGTTCAGTGAATCAATATCCGGGATATTGGTTTCAATACGCCGTAATACCACGCCCACTGCATCACGCTGTACAAACGCACTACAACGGAAACGACCAATTTTGGAGGCACTGATCGCAAAGTTACATTCTTTGGTTCGCTCGAATTCTTCCTTCTGCTGCGATGTCATGATGCCAAAAACTAAGTCCCGAGACTGAGTCATGGTCAATGGTGTTTTCGACACCGGCATCATTCGGCCATTCACTTTCATACTCGGGGCAATACCCGTGGTAATAAATAAATCCGAAGCCCCTTTCGAGACCATCAATTTAAGCAGCGAGTTGAATTCCATATTTAATTACCTTGTAAGCTAGCCTTACATGAACAACGTTTTGTCTGTGGCTTTGGCTTTGGCATCTGAAATACCAATCACACCTTGCGCCAACATATCTTTAAGGCACTGGTCCATGGTCTGCATGCCAATTTTTTGCCCGGTTTGAATCGATGAATACATCTGTGCGACTTTGTCTTCACGGATTAAGTTCCGTATTGCAGGGGTGCCAATCATAATTTCATGACCTGCAATTCGCCCGCCACCGATTCGTTTCAATAATGTTTGTGAAATAACCGCTCTTAATGATTCTGATAACATCGATCGAACCATGGCTTTTTCTGCCGCTGGAAATACATCGATAATCCGGTCAATGGTTTTTGCAGCGGAACTGGTGTGCAAGGTACCAAAGACCAAATGACCCGTTTCTGCTGCGGTTAAGGCTAAGCGAATGGTTTCTAAATCTCGTAATTCCCCCACCAGAATGATATCCGGATCTTCACGTAAGGCTGAACGTAGTGCTTCTGCAAAGCCAAGGGTGTCGCGGTGTACTTCCCGCTGGTTAATCAGACATTTTTTACTTTCGTGAACAAATTCTATCGGATCTTCAATCGTGAGAATGTGCTCATAATTTTTGTCATTGACGTAATCAATCATCGCAGCCAAGGTGGTGGATTTACCAGAACCGGTTGGCCCTGTGACCAGAATCAGACCCCTTGCCACTTCAACAATGTCTTTAAAGGATTCAGGGCAGCCTAAATCTTCAAGCGATAAGATCTTAGAGGGAATGGTTCGAAACACCCCTGCCGCACCTCGGTCTTGGTTAAATGCATTCACACGAAAACGAGCAAGACCTGGGATTTCAAACGAAAAATCTGTTTCAAAAAACTCTTCAAAATCTTTTCGCTGCTTGTCATTCATAATGTCATAGAGCAAACTATGTACTTGCTTATGATCTAGCTCAGGTACGTTAATTCGACGCATGTCGCCATCAACCCGTATCATCGGTGGAAGGCCAGCTGACAAATGTAAGTCAGATGCGTTATTTTTAACCCCAAAGGCAAGTAGTTCTGCAATATCCATTAAACGTAAAACCCCAATCTAGAATAAGTTAAGTCACCAGACTTCACAGAAAGTATAGACAAATACCATGCAAAGCATAGACATTTCCTCTACCTACCACGACATCCTCAGCCAAATTCGTACTGCTGAAGCCACATACGGCCGTTTACCTAATTCTGTCCAACTACTGGCCGTGAGTAAGAAACAACCCATTGAAAAAATTCGCCAACTGGCTGACTGTGGGCATCACGCTTTTGGCGAGAGTTATGTGCAAGAGGCCATTGAGAAAATCAACCAACTCTCAGATCGGTCATTAACTTGGCATTTTATTGGCCCTATTCAATCGAATAAAACCAAATTAATTGCAGAGCACTTCTCATGGGTTCACAGTGTTGACCGCTTAAAAATAGCCCAGCGGTTAAATCAGCAACGACCTGAGAGTCTACCGAGACTCAACATTTGCATACAAGTGAATGTTAGCCTCGAACCGACGAAGTCGGGGTTTTTACCGGATGAGCTGTTACCTGCGGTTGAAAAAATCCGCCAGTTACCACATTTAGTGATTCGTGGGCTCATGGTTATTCCGGCACCGGCAGAACAATTTGTGGTGCAGCGCCAGCAATTTAAACACGCACACGACCTGTTAAAGCAACTGCAAACAATCGTCCCTGATGCCGATACCTTATCCATGGGAATGTCTGCAGACCTAGAAGCGGCCATTGCTGAACACAGCACGTGTGTCCGCATTGGCACAGCCCTGTTTGGGCACAGGTGAAAACCCCATCTGACTATGCCATAATCGAGAAATTCCCCTTCAAGGACGATCTAAGCCCGCATGGAAACCACTAAAATCACCTTCATTGGTGCTGGCAACATGGCCAGTAGCATCATTGGCGGACTCATCCAACACGGATGGCTCAATCAAAATATTGTTGTCGCTGATTGCGATCAAAACAAACTCGAACAAATGCATCAACAATACCAAGTACAAACCAACGCCAATAACCGTGAAGCGGTTGCCAATGCCCATGTCATTATTTTGGCCGTGAAACCCCAATTCATGCGGTCTGTCACGGAAGAAATTACAGACCAAGTACAACAGAATCAGCCTTTAATTATCTCCATCGCAGCCGGTATTCAAACAGGCCACATCCAAAATTGGTTGGGGGACTGCAGCATCATCCGCACAATGCCCAACACCCCCGCACTCGTGCAAACAGGTGCAACCGGTTTGTATGCCAATGCGGCTGTCACTGACACTCAAAAGCAAATCGCTGACACCATATTAGGGGCTGTCGGTATGACCGCTTGGGTTGACTCAGAAAGTGATTTAGATTTAGTCACCGCCTTATCCGGTAGCGGCCCTGCTTACTTCTTTTTATTTATGGAGGCCATGGAAAATGCGGCACAAGCACTGGGCTTAAACCCAGACGTTGCACACCAGCTCACGCTACAAACAGCTTTAGGCTCGGCCAAAATGGCCGCAACCTCAGATAACGACTTACCGATTCTACGAAAGAATGTGACCTCCCCTGGCGGCACCACAGAAAAAGCCATTTTATCTTTTGAAAACAGCCAATTGAGACAAACAGTACATACTGCAGTAGAAGCGGCTTTCAACCGTTCCATCGAATTATCGCAACAATTTGGAGATGAAAAGTGAGTGATCCGTTAGAACAGGCGTTAATCTTCATACTACAAGTGCCCTTTAACGTCCTCATCGTGGTCGTGATGTTTAGACTCATGCTGCAATATACCAAAGCGGATTTTTATAACCCTATTTCTCAATTTACAGTCAAGCTCACATCCCCCATTTTAGTGCCGATGCGCCGAGTCATCCCATCGATTGGTAGCATTGATACCGCCTCATTTGTATTACTGTTTATATTACAGTTAGTCCTGTTAATTTTGGTCACTGCGATAAAGGGCGTTTCTGTAGGGACACTATTAATGTTGGTCAGTACCCTCGCGAGCCTAGTGGACTTAATGCTAACCGTGTATTGGTTTGCCATTCTCGTCGTCATCATCGCCAGCTGGTTAAGCCCTGGAAACTACAACCCGATTTTGTCTGTATTAGACAGTGTGACCCAGCCCATTCTTAAACCTTTCAGAAGAGTGCCCCCGATTGCAGGTATGGACTTCTCACCAATGCTGGCCATGATGGCCATCATCGTCACCCAAATACTATTGATTCCGCTCATCATGAGTTTGGCAGGCCCCATCTCAAAACCACTGCTTTGAGTTTTTTTCACTGGGATGGCGATCAATTATTCATTCACTTGAAAGCCATCCCAAGCGCACGCAAAACAGAGGTAACCGACATCATTAGCGAGCAAAGTCAATGCCCCACCGGTGGACGGCAAAGCCAACCAAGCCATCATTGCCTACCTTGCGACGCAGTTCGCCACCCCCCAAAAACAAATCACAATCACAAAAGGGGAAATCAGCCCGCAAAAAACCGTCTGCATTGACTGCCCTAAAAATATTCCTAAGTGGTGTCAAAACTCGTAAATAGACTACACTGAGTCTATCAGTTTATCTTTTTCCGCCGGAAATTTACCATGCAATACGTTGATTTTAAAGAACAATTAAATAGCTACAATGACTGGAAAAAAGGCCTCGCAGCCAATATTCTCAAATTTAAAGCGTGGTTACACGAGCGAAAAATCGCCACTGACGAAACCGATAGTCGCATAGAGCACACGTTAAAAGTCATTCGGGAAGATAAACTGACCATTGCCTTCGTTGCAGAGTTTTCCCGGGGTAAATCTGAACTCATCAACGCCATATTTTTTGCTGATTTTGGGCGCCGCCTTCTACCCTCTTCTGCGGGTAGAACCACGATGTGTCCTACTGAAATTTTTTATGATAATGAGCAAGACAGTGCCTATATTCAATTACTCCCAATTGACACCCGTAATACCGATACCACCATTTTGGAGTACCGAAACAGACCAGAAGCTTGGCACCGAATTGATTTAGACTTAGACAACCCTGAACAAATGCAAGAAGCCTTAAAAGAAGTCGTTCAGGTCAAACGCGTTTCCATTGATGAAGCCAAAAAGCTGGGACTTTATGATGATGAAATGCTCAATGAGCTAAACAACGACAAACAAGGTGGCAAAGCCTCTTTTGCTGAAATCCCTTGCTGGCGCCATGCCTTAATATCTTTCCCTCACCCCTTACTCAAACAAGGCGTGACCATTTTAGACACACCCGGGCTTAACGCACTAGGGTCAGAGCCTGAACTGACCATCAATATGTTGCCAAATGCCCAAGCTATTCTGTTTTTACTCTCGGCAGATACCGGTGTGACTCGTAGTGATTTAGAGATTTGGAAACACCATATTAATGTCCATACCAATGGTTTAATGGTGGTGTTGAACAAAATTGACTCATTGTGGGATGAGTTACATGACTCGGCAACCATTCAGGCCACCATCAACGAACAATGCCAAAATACAGCCTCTATTCTTAACATTGACTCGAAAAAAGTGTTTCCGATTTCAGCTCAAAAAGGTTTAATTGCCAAAGTCAAAAACGATGAGGAATTACTCGAAAAAAGTAACTTACTGAGTTTAGAGCAGTATTTATCTGAAGACTTGTTAGACAACAAACAAGCCATCATCATGGACACCATTAACCATGAAATAGGCCATTTGTTAAATAACACCAAAAAAATGTTAGAGCACCGCTCTGGCAACATAAAAAAGCAGAAGACTGAGCTTGGTAATTTAGAGCACAAAAACCAAGACGTGGTCATTAAGCTCATGCAAAAAACACGTGAAGAACAAACCATCTACATGAAAAATGTAGAGAACTTCCAAGCCAGTCAAAAAATCTTAGAACAACATGGCCGCAACTTAATGGATGCCTTAAGCCTCACCGCTTTTGATATGCATGTGGCGCGTGGCACCGCTGAAATGGAAAACCGTTGGACCACCTTTGGCCTAAAATCTGCGATGGAAGATTTATTTCAAGGCATTGAAACCGCCGTGTTAGAAATTAATAGCCGAGCAGATCAAACCCGAAAGTTGGTGAGCTCCACCTACCGTAAATTTCGCCAGGAATACGGCATGACAGCAGTCCCTCCTCGAATGTTTTCGACTAATGATTTTCACACCGAATTTGAATTATTACAACGCGAAGCCGAAGCCTTTCGAAACAACCCAACACTCTTGGTGACTGAATCAGGCTTTGTGATTAAGAAGTTTTTAAACCTCTTGGTCAAAAGAGCTCGTGATATTTTCGAGAAAAATCAAAAGCGTGCATTGCCTTGGACAAAAACAGCGTTGAACCCTCTCAAAGTACAGCTTAAAGATTACAAACAACACATGGAAAGCCGCTTAGAAACCTTGCGTAAAATGACCAAATCGAAAGATCATTTACAACAAAAAATAGCGGAGCTTGAAAAACACGACGCCATTCTTGAAAAACATTTAAATTCTTTGTTAGCATTAGACAATGCGATCCACCAAGATATTCCAGGCCTTCATGCCGACGCGTAAACGCGTCTTACTTGTGGCCTTATTAAGCAGCCTATTTGTTGGTTGCACCTCATTTGTGAACAAAGCGACCTTTCATCCAAGCCCGGGTGAAAGTTATGACCTTGCTGATTTTGATACCGACATTCAACGTGTCACCTTAAAAACGGCAGACCACGTTAATATCTCCAGTTACTTCTTACCCAACCCCAAGGCTAACAAAGCCTTACTGCTATTTCATGGCAATGCTGGGAATGCATCTGACCGACTGCCTGAAGCTGAAGTGTTTCATTCTTATGGCTTGAATGTCCTGTTAATGGACTATCGAGGTTATGGTTTAAGTGAAGGCAGCCCGTCAGAGGGTGGTATTTATAAAGATGCTGCTGCAGGGCTCGCTTACTTACAAGCCCAAGGGTTTCGTACCGAGGAGATCTTCCTCTACGGCCGTTCTTTAGGAACCACCGTCGCTGTCGAACTCGCCCAGTATCACCCTTATGCAGGGCTTATTCTGCTGTCACCATTATCATCAGGTAAAAACGTGGCCAAGTACCGAGGCATAAGCTGGTTAATTCCTTTCCAAAACCCGTTTAATTCGTTAGAAAAAATCCCTAAAAATACGGCACCTCTATTGTTGGTACATGGCGAACAAGACCGCGTATTACCCATTAACATGGGCCAAGACCTATTTGCCGCCGCCAAAGAACCCAAACAATTTCTGGCGGTAAAGGAAGGCGGACACAACGATTTACTCTCTCGCCATGCAACCCTCGTCTACAATGCGATTCAACAGTTTATTGACCCACTCAACTAACGACCTTGAATAAACGACCACAGCGCAATCATGGCAATAAAGCTCAGCGGAATCACCACAACACCAATAACCATTCCTATCATTGCAGGCAACCAGCCTCCACTCCCCCAGCCCAATGCGAAACCGAGAATGCCAAGGGTTAAAAAAATATTCAGGTAAGGCTGGTTCGCTTTAAAACCAGACATAAACACTTTTTGCATCGATCTTAACCATTTTAGACATCCAACCCCTCAGCGCATTTTTTATTACCGAGTAAAATCTATCAGCTTATTCCCCCGATAGCGATCGATCCAAACCGACAGCTGATCTAAAATAGCCGCGACCGCTTCAGCCTTCGACCAAAAAGCACAGTCACCGGTAAAGCGAAGCACCACATATTGCTCGGTACTCACTTGTTGCGTCTCTTTATCTCCTGATATCAACGAGATATTGGGTTGGCAATCTTGAAACTGACCTTCCATAGGCAACAACTCAACACTCGCCCCCTGCGGCTGCAGCTCAAGGCTTACACCTAACGCAACCAGCAATTCTTTCAGTTGTGCCAATGCCCCATTAAAGTGTTTGTCTTTAACCCGGATATTAAGTGGGCAAACCACCCACTGCGTTTTTGCAGAAAAAGGGCCATCACACAAATAGCGCTTTTCAGTCATACTTTTTGAAATCATTAAAAACCTACGGTTATTCACTCACTGGAAATACTTACCATGGTGCTGAATCACTTAACATACAAGGATTTAACACGAGCATCTTGCACTAAACCCTCGCAGCCATTAGACTGACTGGCTTGCAAACAATTATTGACACAATTTTATGCCAATTCCTGATGATTCCGTTGGTTTGGTTGAATCGCAAACACTGCATTTTGACCAACCCTTAACCCTAGCGTGTGGAAAAACCATTCCAAAATGGGACATCACCTATGAAACCTACGGTGAGCTTAATGCTGACCATAGTAATGCGGTGTTAATTTGTCATGCCCTCTCAGGTGATCATCATGCCGCCGGCTACCACAATGAAGACGACAAAAAGCCCGGCTGGTGGGAAAACGCCATTGGCCCTGGTAAGCCAATCGATACCAACCAATTTTTTGTTGTTGCCCTGAATAATATTGGCCATTGTAAAGGTTCAACAGGCCCTGCAAGCATTAACCCTGAGACAGGTAAAATGTACGGCCCCGACTTCCCCATTGTCACTGTGACAGACTGGGTAAAAACCCAACGGCTTTTCTCCGATAAATTAGAGATACAAACCTGGGCTGCGATCATTGGTGGCAGTTTAGGTGGGATGCAAGTCATGCAATGGGCCATTGACTACCCCAACGACCTAAAACACGCCATCATCATTGCCGCAGCACCGAAACTTTCCGCGCAAAATATCGGCTTTAACGAAGTTTCACGCCAGGCTATTCTCTCAGACCCCGATTTTCACGAGGGCCATTACATTGAGAAAGGCACCGTACCCAAACGAGGTTTAATGCTAGCGCGTATGCTCGGGCACATTACCTACTTATCTGATGATGCCATGCGTAAAAAGTTTGGCCGGGAATTACGCTCAGGCAAAATCAACTACGGCTTTGATGTTGAGTTTCAAGTTGAGAGCTATTTGCGTTACCAAGGCACCAGCTTTGTTGATCGCTTTGATGCCAACACCTATTTACTCATGACCAAAGCCCTAGACTACTTTGACCCAGCACAAGCGTTTGATGGTGATCTCGTCAAAGCGTTCAAACAAATCAAAGCGCAATGTTTTGTGGTGTCCTTCACCAGTGACTGGCGCTTTGCCCCTGAACGCTCTCAAGAAATTGTGCACGCATTGGTTGAAGCCGATAAAGTCGTTAGTTACGCTGAGATTGAAGCCCATCAAGGGCATGATGCTTTTCTACTGCCTTTGCCAGACTACATGAACCTTTTCTACGCCTACATGAGCCGAGTCGCTAAGGATATTCCCGCATGACCAAACTTCGCGCCGACTTAAGCATCATCAGTGATTGGATCAGACCCAATAGCCGAGTCCTCGATTTAGGCTGTGGCCGTGGCGCATTATTATCACACCTGAAAGAACGTCATAACATCACCGGCTATGGCTTAGAAATTGAAGTGGATAAAATCGCGGATGGTATTCGCGCAGGGGTCAATGTGCTGCACCGTGACTTAGACACAGGAAAGCTTGATTTTGCCAGTAACAGCTTTGATTTTGTGATTATGGCGCAAACCTTACAAGCCATTAAACAACCTGACGTCCTCATTGACGAAATGGCTCGGATTGGTAAAAGTGGCATTATTACCTTCCCTAATTTTGGCTATTGGGAAAACCGGTTGCGGTTATTCTT
>Ga0233435_1002317_pt1 | contig 16233 bp, 16 predicted proteins | sample SI_122_August201_3_FD_182735 | JGI IMG/M metagenome (GOLD analysis project Ga0233435, IMG submission 182735) | Seawater microbial communities from Saanich Inlet, British Columbia, Canada - SI_122_August2016_135_MG | ecosystem: Environmental > Aquatic > Marine > Inlet | place: Canada: British... | reverse complement strand
TTGCATTGACTGAAGATGAACACCTGGGTTAAAAAATACAAACCGATGCTTAAGGACTGAGAAGGTGTTCACCTTCCGCCGGAATCGGTGTTCATCTTCACCGGAATACGCAATTGGTACCTACTGGTTGATTATTAGTATTTTGAATTTAAGTACTGTTGGTCTAATGACGGTTGTGACAGCAGGTACCATGACAGCGTTGGGTTTGATTATGGGGATTGGGATACTTAAAGCTGTGATTAAGCCTTCTGTTGCGGCGAAATTGGCACCTTACCAGGGTATTCTTGGTGTGATTGCGATTGTGTTAGCGGTAATGGCGATTATTCGTTAATCAGCTTTGCCGTCGTTTTTTAAGTTTTGATAGGTAGTTATTGGCCTGATCCACAAAATTTTTAAATGCGGTAAAATCGTTCTCGGAAAGCGAGCGTTTGCTATAACACCGGTCGGCGATAAAAAGTCCGATCGGTTTGTTTTGAATGATGATTGGCATCATAAATATTGCCGATTCATCGAATAACTCTTTGATTGCTATTGTTCTAAAAACAGCCACATCCAGCGATGGATTTTCTGAAAAATAAATAGGCTGCTTTTTTTCTAATGCGTGGTGAAAGTAATTTTTAGCTTGCCCTGTGAGCGGGATAGTGAGCTGCTTGTCATTGCTCTCTGGGTCTTGTGATAAAATAATTCTAGACTTGAGTGTATGGTCTGGCATTAATGTGGAGAACATCGTTCTGTCCATGCCTATGCCGCGATGAATGCCCTCAGCGACCATTTCAAAGAGCAAGTTCATGTCCGTGCCTTTCTTTTGCATGTCGGCAATTTCTTTGAAGATGCTGGTTTGTAGCTTTTTATTTGGCTCTAAAAACTGTATGTCTTTTTTGTTTTGGTTAACGATAGTTAATCGTGGTAAGCCGAATGCTTGAGTGACTTCGCTGGCTTCTTCTGTGGCCGTTTCGATGATTGCCTCAATGTCTTCTAATGGTTTGTCGAGCAGTGTCGAAATTCGTTTGTGCATCAGCTGAACATCTTCGTGTTCAGGGTGCATGGATATGATATGCGTCAGTTCGTGGCTTAAGCGAATGATCCTAACTCGGCTATCGCTACTGGTCGGGATAAATGATTAACCTAATAATCCACCGTCTAAATTCCATTTTTTACACAGCGACTGGGTCAGTTGGTCTAATTTAAACCCTAAGACTTTCGCCTCTAATTTTTGAGGTGCAGTTTTGGGGTTTTCTATTTGGGCCTCGTGTAATTTGTCAGCAATGTTCTTGGAAAAACACCAAAAGGCAAAGTGACCAAGCTCTGAGAGCAGGGCTGCTATGAAGGTTTCTTCTGGCCTGCCGTTTGGGTATGACTTAACCAGCTCTTTCGCAATGACCGCGGCATGAATTGATCGGCGCACATGTCGGGATACCGCCTCTTGATGGTGTCCGTGAAGTAATGGCTCTAGCAGTGAACTGGATAGACTAATTTCTCGAATCGTATTGTAGCCGAGTACCACGATTGCTCTTGTGATGGTTTTGAGCTTTTTTACTCTCGGGTTGTAATACGAGCTATTGGCCATACGCAGTACTTTAGAGGTGAGCGCAGGGTCTTTTAAAATAATCTGTGATAAGTCGGATGTGGTGGAATGGTTGTCCTGAATCATATCCGACAACAAGCTTGCGGTGTGGGTGAAAATGGGCATTTCTTTGGACGAAATGAAGCTAACCCATTGATCTAAGGTGTTGTTGCCGAATAATGGCTCCTTTTCAGCTTCTTCTGAGTTGTCTAGATCTTCATTTTCAGTGGTCATTAGAGTTCGCAAGTTATGGCTTATTCTAGTCTAAGCATAGTCAATATTAATGGGCTTCTCTACCTCAATTGTATGGGATAAAACATCTTAGTTGTATAAGGACACTAAGTATTGTTATACTACAGTTAGTGAATCGTTAGGGAGGATAACGTGATGTTTGAACAGTTAGCGCGTAAACAAGTGGCATCCTTTGATGTTGATGCACAAAATACCTTTACCCCCGTGTGCCCCGATGAGCTGCCTGTGCCTGATGGGGGCAGTATTGTGGCTGAGCTTAACCTGCAAGCATCGCTTGCCTGTGTGCGGATTGGCTCTAAAGATGCACACAGTCCAGAGGCGATTTGGGTTGCAGATGAGGTTAACGGTATTTTTACTGAGGTAAAGGGTGAGAATGTTGATGTTCGTTGGCCATTGCATGCGGTCCCTGGCAGTAAAGGATTTGAGTTAATAGAGGGTTTGCCGGAGCCTGCCGAATATGACTATTTTGTGTGGAAAGGGGTTGAGCTAAATATGCACCCCTATGGCGCCTGCTACCATGACCTTGGTAATAAAATGAGCACAGGTGTGATTGAGTTTGCCAAAATAAATGACATTAAGGGGTTTGTTGTCGCGGGGTTGGCAACTGACTATTGTGTGAAAACTACCGTATTGCAGTTGTTACAGGCGGGTTTTCAAGTGGTCGTAAACTTAGGTGGTTGCCGAGGTATTAGTGACAAGACGGTGAGTGAGTCCATTGCTGAAATGCAGAAAATGGGTGCCGTTATGGTTGACTCCGCTAAGCAAATACAATTGAAAGGTGAATAACATGATGATTACTTCATTGCTGGATACAGATTTATATAAATTTACCATGATGCAAGTTGTGCTTCACCACTTCCCTGCAGCGGAGGTTGAATATCGATTTAAATGTCGTAATGAAGGTGTTGATTTAAGACCCTATAAAGAAGCGATCCAGTCTGAAGTTAATGCTTTGGCAGAACTCTCATTGACCGATGATGAGCTGAATTATCTGGCTAGCTTACCCTTTATCAAAGCTGATTTTATTGAGTATTTACGATATTTTCGATTAAATGTGAATATGGTGACAGTGAGTGAAGTGGATGGCGAGCTGGATATCACCATTAAAGGGCCTTGGTTTCATACGATTTTATTTGAAGTGCCTGTATTGTCGATTGTGAATCAGGTTTATTTTGAAGCAACCATCAGCAACCCTGACTTTGACGAAGGGCGAGCCCGGCTGCAACAAAAAATAGACCAAGTTAAAACGTTATCGAATACTGATTTTAAATTTACAGACTTTGGTACAAGAAGACGATTTTCAAGGGAATGGCAACAACAGGTCGTTAAAACTTTTGCTGAATCACTGCCGGATAACTTTACAGGAACCAGTAATGTCTTATTGGCGAAAGAGTTTAAGCTTCCTGTTATAGGCACAATGGCGCATGAGTTTTTACAAGCAGGGCAAGCATTAGGACCAAGGTTGGTTGATAGTCAAAAATTTGCATTTGATATTTGGCAGCAAGAATATCGAGGCCAACTAGGGATTGCTTTATCTGATGTGTGTGGAATGGATGCTTTTTTACGTGATTTTGATTTGAGTTTTGCGATGAGCTACGCCGGTGCTCGGCATGATTCTGGTGATCCAATTGAGTGGGGGGAAAAGCTGTTATCTCATTATCAAGCGTTAGGAATAGAGGCTAAAAGTAAATCGATGGTATTTAGTGATGGGTTAAATATGCCTAAATCTATTGAGATATTTAACCACTTTAAGGATCGCTCCAACCCTGTATTTGGGATTGGTACCAATTTAACCAATGATTTGGGGTATACCCCGTTGCAAATTGTCATCAAAATGACGGTGTGTAATGGGCAGCCCGTAGCCAAAATTAGTGATTCACCAGGAAAATTGATGTGTCATGATGAAGCGTATTTAGGGTATTTAAAGCAGGTTTTCCAGCTGGATAAATAAACTACCTGTCGCGACGTTGGTGCAACTGTAACGGAGAATGTGATGAACATTGTAATGGCTCAATGTAACTTTAAAGTGGGTGATTTTGCTGGAAATACCCAAAAAATACTCGATTTAATGACTGAGTGGGGAAATACCTCCGACATGATCGTTTTTTCTGAGTTGTCCGTCAGTGGTTACTACCCGATGGATCTATTGGACCGGCCTGAGTTTATAATCCAACAAAATGAAGCGTTGCAGGTCATAAAAAAAGCAACATTATCTTGCAAATCTGCGGTCGTGATCGGTGCTGTTACGCAGAATCAATGGTCTGGTAAACCCTTGAATAATGCCTTGATTGTGTATCAAGGGGGTGTAGAGCAGTTTGTATACCACAAGAAATTACTGCCAACGTATAATATTTTTGATGAAGCGCGTCACTTTGAGCCCGGTATGTTGCCAGGAACCTGGCTTTACCAAGGGTGTCGAGTCGGTTTTTTAATTTGTGAAGATGGCTGGTTTAACACGCAAGACCCAAATTATAAAAGCGACCCGGTGGATGCCTTGTCTCGTGAGCAGCTAGATGTAGTTATTAGCATAAATGCATCACCTAGTAATGAAGAGAAAGTAGCTGAAAGGGTCTCTTATGTTTCAAATATTAGCCGGCGTTGCAATGCACCTGTTTTCTATGTGAATCAAGTGGGGGGTAATGATGAAATTGTATTTGATGGTGGCTCTTTTGCAATCAACGCGCAAGGTGATGTTGTGCAAATGCTGGAAAGTTTTGCAGAGGATGTCGCTCAGTTAAGTCTTGATGACATTAACAACCTACCTGTCCGGCCATTATTGAAAACGCGCCCATCCGCCTTGTACTTTAAGCAGCTGGTCTTGGGGGTGAGGGATTATGTTGAAAAATGCGGTTTTTCATCTGTTTTGGTCGGTGCTTCAGGTGGCATTGATAGTGCGGTGACCTTGGCTTTAGCGGTTGAGGCGCTGGGTGCAAATGCTGTCATCGGGATAACAATGCCAACAAGGTTTTCATCTAAAGGCAGTGTGGCCGATTCATTTGAGTTATGTGAAGCGCTTGGCGTTGAATGTAAGGAGGTATCGATTGAGTCTGAGTTTGCTATTGGTATTGAGCGATTTGAGCAAGCGTTTGGGGAGCCGCCTTCTGGTCTGACGATGGAGAATATGCAAGCGAGAATTCGCGGTAAATTATTAATGGCATACTCCAACCACTTTGGTAACTTTGTTTTGTCTACAGGAAATAAAACTGAGATGTCAGTGGGTTACGCAACATTGTATGGCGATATGAATGGCGGGTTAAATGCGTTAGGTGATCTTTATAAAATGGAAGTGTACGCTTTAGCTGAATATATTAATGAGCGTGCAGGTGTTGATATCATACCTCGGAAAATTATTGATAAAGCGCCATCCGCTGAGCTTTCTGAGGGTCAAAAAGACGAAGATAGTTTGCCGGCTTACCCTCAATTGGATGCCATTGTACGCTTGGCTATTGAGCGAGACTTAATGTCAGCTGTGGATATTGAGCGAGATGAGTTGCAAGTTGCGTCACTTGAGCCTTCTGTCGTCACATCCATATTACGGAAAATGGATGTTGCAGAATTTAAGCGTAGGCAAGCGCCACCAATCGTTAGGGTGCACAAAAGGTCTTTTGGGATAGGGCGTAGGTTGCCAATAGCTCAAGGCTTAGGGGCATGATATGATTGTGTTTTGTACCATTTTTAGCTTGGTTAGGCATTGGTTTTTCTTGAAAAAGTCATAGAAATAAAAGGGTTATGGTTGTTATGCGCGCATTAATACTGTTTTGTTTGATGGTGGTATCATTAACACCGGTTGTGGCGCTAGAGCCAGAGGAAGACATAACTAACCCTGCACTCTATATGGCGGACATATTTTTAGAGAAATCAGAAGAAGTTAAGGCATTACTACAAAAAGTGTCCGATTTTGCATCAGCCAGGCCTGAGCAGATTGGTGAGTATCCACCCATTGTACTGATGTTTCATGGGCCTGAAATTCGCTATTTTCAGCCGACTTTTTATCAGCAAAACCAGAAAATGGTAGACTTAGCTGCTAAGCTCGATGCATTGGGCGTGATCGATATGCGTGTATGCCAAAGAGCGTCAGATATTTTGCGGGTTGATACCTCTAAAATGCCCAAATTTATTGAAATTGTTCCTGATTCAGGGCCTGTGTTTCAAGACCTTAAAGCACAAGGCTATACCTATTTTTAGCGGAGAAAATGCATGGCAAGTTCAAAAACGGCGGTAGTGACGGCTATTGTTTCGAACAGTATAGTGACGGTCATTAAATTGATGGCGGCATTGGTCAGTGGTTCGGCGTCGATGATGAATGAAACGGTGCATAGTTTTATGGATACCTTAAATCAAGCATTCTTATTGCGTGGTTTGCAGGTCGCAGAAAAACCGGCAGATGATTTATACGCCTTCGGTCACATGCAGAAAAAATACCTTTGGAACCTATGGAGTGCAATTGGTCTATTTTCAATTGGTGCCGGTTTAGGTTTGATGCATGCATGGCACTCTTATCATAGTTTGGGTGAACATACAGCGGCGCCGAAAGATGTTGCCATGTTAGGGGTGTCAGTCAGCCCATTAACGATCGTGCTGGTGGTCTTGTTTATATCGCTCATTCTTGAAGGGTATTCATTCTTAGTTGCTTTAAAAGAATTCATGAGAAAAATGAGAGAGGACGGTGAAACGAGTGTGTTTCGTTATCTTGGTACTTCGGATGATCCAACGTTAGTTGCTGTTGTGCTTGAAGACAGTGTGGCCATGCTGGGTTTGGTGTTTGCAACAGTGGGTATTGGGCTTGCGGCCATTACTGGCAACCCGATTTGGGATATCGCTTTCTCTGGCCTCATTGCTTTAATGTTAGGTGCAATTGCCTTTTATTTAGGTTATGTAAACATGAAATACCTTGCAGACATGCGAGATGTTGATGCTGAAAGTGTGTTTACGGATATTGTTAAAGGCCACCCTAATGTTGAACGTTGGCATGATCTGCGTTCCATTATTTTAGATGAGAACAATACCTTGTTAATTGCTGAGGTAGAGCTTCGTGAAGAAGCCGTTGTGGTTGGTTTGAAAGCGCAAATTGATGGTCACGCCAAGCCAATGTTGGATGCGGTTCCGGCGGATAAATTAACGGCAGAAGTTGAGGATTATATTCGCAGCCGTGCTGCGGTGCAGGCAACGCTTGAGCGGACTGAGCAAATTGTAGATGAGCTGACAGCAGCCCTTAAAAAGGTCATGCCTAGAGTGAGCCATGTGACGATCGAAATCGATGGGATCGCTGCAGATGATGCAGCGGGGAGCTAATTGATGGCTCGTCACTTAAAGCTGGTTTATCTGGTATTGGCTGTTTTCTATTTAGCATCATGCTCTGAGCCGCAAAATTTTTCAGATGGTCTGAATGCGTATAAAGCCAAACAATATCAAGAAGCTTACCAAATCTGGTTGCCATTAGCAGAAGAGGGTGAGGCTAAGGCGCAGTATAATGTTGCGGTGATGTTGATTCCTGGTAAAGGGATTGCAAAAGACAAAAAGCAAGGTGTCCTTTGGCTGAAAAAATCAGCGGAAGGAGGTTATGTTAAAGCGCAGTATACACTGGCAAAAGCCTATCTTTCTGGCAAGCTTGGAATAAAAAAATCTAAAAAATCAGCGGTAAAATGGTTACAAGCAGCGGCAAAAAAAGGTCATGAAAAATCGGCTTACCGTTTGGCTGTTGAATTAGAAAAAATTAACGCTGAAAAATATGAAGACAATATTGTGAAATGGCTTCGGGTTGCGGCGAAAAAAGGTCATGTCTTAGCCAGTTTGGCTCTGGGTGACAGGCATCGTTTGATCAAGGGCGTTATTCCAGATGCCGCTACTGAGTCAAAATGGTATAGACAAGCTGCAGACCGAGGGAATGCAGACGCGCAGTATTATTTAGCGCAGAACTATTTAAAAGGGCATGGTTTAGAGAAAGATCCGGATAAAGCCGTGAGCTTGCTCGAGCGAGCAGCCAGCCAGTCAATGTTAAAGGCGCAGCTTCAGTTGGCTGAATTATATCAAGAGGGTAATGAAGTTGCGTATAATTACCGGGCCGCGATGAAGTGGTTAGAGAAGGCTGCCAAGCTGGGTAATGCTGAAGCGCAAGCAAATGTCGCGATGATGACCTTTAATGGTCAGGGTGTGCCAACGGATTATGTTGAGGCTGCATGGTGGTTTAAAAAAGCTGCTAAGAAAGGGCATGCAAGTTCTCAGCATGCATTAGGAACCATGCATGAAAATGGTTGGGGTGTGAAGCAAGATATGGCCAAGGCCATTGAATGGTTTCAAAAGGCCGTTGATTTAAATTATGCGCCTGCACAAGAGCGTTTGGCACGAGTATATCTAAATGCTGAATCTGTTGCTGAAGATGGCAGTAAGGCTGTTGTGTTGTTTGGCTTGGCGGCAGAGCAAGGTGATGGAAATGCAGAATATAGCTTAGCTGTCTTGTTAGAAAAGGGCCAGTTTGTTGAAAAAGACCTTGCTAAAGCGGCAAAATTTTACGAACGAGCGGCTGAACAGAAGCATGCAAATGCCCAGTATAATTTGGCCAATATGTTCAGAAAGGGCGAAGGGGTTGAAAAGGATTTAGAAAAAGCCAATGTGCTTTATTATTCTGCTGCTAAACTCGGTGATCCTGAATCGGCTTATCATTTAGGTTTAATGTCGCATAAGGGCGAGGATGTTGAGCAAAATTTTAAGCGCGCAGCACAGTGGTATAAAATGGCGGCAAATATTGGTCACATTGGTGCCTTGTCTAACCTTGGTGTTATGTATGCACAGGGGCAAGGTGTAGAACAAGATATTGTGTTGGCTTATAAGTGGTTTGGTGTTGGTGCAAAACTGGGTGATGACATTTCCAAAAATAATATGGAAACAGCCGAAGCGGAAATGGATGACGAGCAGATAGCTACAGCTCAAGAGCTGATTAATGAATTTTTTGAAGATAGAAAGCGAGCGTCTTTGGAGCGAAGATTATGAGTACTACCCTAAAGCCATGTCCATTTTGTGCGAGCATTGAGTTGTCCATCACCTTTACAGATTTAACCGCAAGGGTGAATTGTCAACGCTGTGGTGCGAATGGCCCCGAAAATAAAAAGCAAACAATGGAGCAGGCAGAAGCCGCATGGAATGATCGTAGCCAGGTAATGTCAGCGCATTAAATGACGGTATTAAATGGTTTTCACCCAATTGCTAGTGTGGATGCCAAAATTTTGATTTTAGGTTCCATGCCTGGCGTCGCCTCCCTTGATGTTGACCAATATTATGCTCACCCGAGAAATGCCTTCTGGTTTATTCTGTCTGAGGTTTTAGGTTTTGACTTGGCGTTATCATACCTTGAGCGGTGTGAGCAGTTGTTAGCAAATCGAGTTGCTGTCTGGGATGTGTTGTCTCGCTGTGAACGCCAGGGAAGTTTGGATTCAGCCATAAAAATAGATTCTGAGCTGGTTAATGATTTTCCATTGTTTTTGACTAAACACCCCAATATTCGTGCAATTTATTTTAATGGAGGTAAGGCGGAGCAGGTGTTTAATCGTGTTGCTAAACCTCAGCTTGATGATCAACGGCAATTGATATTTCATAAACTGCCTTCAACAAGTCCTGCTATGGCCATGTTAACTAAAGAGCAAAAATTGGATCAATGGAAAGTGATTAAGGATGTATTGGAGCTGTGATATGAAAAAAGTAGTTGTTGTGTTTTTTTTGTTTTCCCTATTGAATTCTGTTGGCGTCGCCGCAAATTTTGCAGAGAAGCTCTCTACAGCGGCAATTGAAAGAACCACTCATTTTGTAATTTACAATGGCGCTTACACTAAAATAGATTACCCTGGTGGAGATGTGCCTGCGGCGATTGGTGTTTGTACTGATGTGGTGATTCGTTCTTATCGAGCATTGAATATCGATTTGCAAAAAGAAGTGCATGAGGATATGAAGGCAAATTTTAGTCTGTACCCTAAAATATGGGGTTTAACTAGAACAGATACAAATATCGATCACCGGCGAGTGCCCAATTTGCGCGTGTTTTTTAAGCGTCATGGGGCGTCACTACCCGTGACTAACAAAGCAAGTGACTATTTAGCTGGAGATGTTGTTTCTTGGGTTTTATCTAACAATATGACGCATATTGGGGTCGTGGTTGACCGGAAGTCTGAGGATGGGCTTCGACCGATGGTGGTGCATAATATTGGCTTAGGGCCACAGCTTGAGGATATGCTATTTGATTATACGATAACAGGACATTATCGTTATTTTCCTGGTGAGTAGTATTACGCTAGGTTGCACCGAGGCGGCGCAACCTATTGAGCATTGAGGTCGCATTTTTACTTTAGCATTAAAATTTTATCTAGCTGTTCTTGTAAGTTGGCAATTGAGGTTTTAAACCCGTCAATTCGCTCTTTTTCTTGGTTGACAACAGCCTCAGGTGCTTTGTCTACGAATTTAGGGTTGGAAATTTTCTTTTCGCTCTTCTCTAAATCTTTTTGTACTTTTGCCATAGACTTTTCAAGCCGAGCTTTTTCGGCCTCAACATCAATTAAACCGGCCATCGGGATTAAAATTTTCATTTCGCCAATGAGTGCGGTTGCAGAATCTGGTGCTTCTTCACCTTCTGAAAGCCAAGTGATGGATTCTAATTTGGCAAGATTTTTGAGGTAGAGTGAATTGTTTTCCATCCACTGTTTATCTTCGGTTTGGCCATTTTGTAATAGTACAGGGATAGGCTTGCTGGGTTTTATATCCATTTCGCCGCGTATTTGTCTAACCCCTAGGATGAACTGTTGTATCCATTGCGTTTCTTTGGTCGAGGCATCATCTATTTTGCTGTCGTCAGGTTCAGGGAACGGTTGCAGTAATATTGAGTTCCCTTGTTTGCCTGCCATTGGGCCAATGGTCTGCCAGATGTCTTCTGTAATAAATGGAATGATAGGGTGTGCTAAGCGTAAAATAGTTTCTAGCACGCTAAGAAGTGTTTGTCTGGTGCCGAGAAGCTGCTGTGGTGTACTGTTCTCATCTTGTAATATGGGTTTTGAAAGCTCTACATACCAATCACAATATTCATTCCATGTGAATTCGTACAGCGTTTGGGCCACAAGGTCAAGGCGGAAGCTATCCATGTGTGCAATAATGCTTTTTTCAACCGTCTGTAAGCGCGACATGATCCAGCGCTCAGCTAGGCTTAATTCACCGTCTGTACCTGTAATTTTATGTGCTTCGGTGTTCATTAATACGTAGCGTGTTGCATTCCATAATTTATTACAGAAATTTCTATAGCCTTCTACACGGTGTAAATCAAAACGAACGTCACGACCTGTCGTTGCTAATGCGGCAAAGGTAAAGCGAACGGCATCGGTACCAAATGCAGCAATACCATCAGGGAATTCTTTAAGGGTGTCTTTTTTGATTTTTTCAGCCATTTTGGGCTGCATTAATCCTTTGGAGCGTTTGTCGAGTAATGTTTCTAAATCAATCCCGTCAATGATGTCGATTGGGTCTAGTACGTTGCCTTTGGATTTGGACATTTTTTGCCCAAGAGCATCACGAACTAAACCATGAATATAGACTTTCTTAAAGGGCACTTCCCCCATGAATTTCAAGCCCATCATAATCATTCTGGCAACCCAGAAAAAGATGATATCAAAGCCTGTTACAAGCACATTTGTTGGGTAGTATTTATCCAGTTCGGGTGTTTTTTCTGGCCAGCCTAAGGTTGAAAAAGGCCAAAGGGCAGAAGAGAACCAGGTGTCTAATACATCATCATCTTGCCTGAGTTCGATGGTGTCATCTAAGTTGTATTTCTCTCTCGCTTCGGCTTCACTCTTAGCGACGTAGATTTTGCCATTGTTGTCGTACCATGCGGGTATTCTGTGGCCCCACCAAATCTGTCGGCTAATACACCAATCTTGGATATTGTTCATCCACTCAAAATAGGTTTTGTCCCAATTGGCGGGTACAAATTCGATGTCACCATTTTTAACGGCATCAATAGCAGGTTTTGCCAGTGGTTCAATTTTAACGTACCACTGGTCTGTTAAATAAGGCTCTATAACGGTGTTTGAGCGATCACCTCTTGGTACCATGAGTTTGTGAGGCTCTATTTTTTCAAGTAGGTTTAAAGCTTCAAGGTCTTTGACGACCTTTTTACGCGCATCAAACCGGTCCATGCCTTGATAAGCCTCAGGTACTGCTTCGTTTAGGGCTGCATCTACAGTGAAAATATTGAGTATGGGTAGGTCATGTCGTTGGCCAACTTCGTAGTCATTAAAGTCATGCGCTGGGGTGATTTTTACGCAGCCTGAGCCAAATGTGCTGTCAACGTGCTTGTCTGCGATGACGGGTATTTCACGGTTTGCAAGCGGAATGGTAATGGTTTTGCCTATGAGGTGCTGATAGCGCTCATCATCGGCACACACAGCCACTGCAGAATCACCAAATAGCGTTTCAGGTCGCGTGGTGGCAACCACAACATAGCCATCTTCACCGGTGATTGGGTAGCGCATGTGCCACATATGCCCGTCTTCTTCTTCAGAAATAACTTCAAGGTCAGATACGGCGGTATGAAGCTTTGTATCCCAGTTAACGAGACGTTTTCCACGATAAATTAGGTCTTCGTTGTAAAGGGTTACAAAGACTTCGTTGACCGCATGAGAGAGGCCTTCATCCATTGTGAAGCGCTCTCGAGACCAATCGAGTGATGCGCCCATGCGTCTTAATTGCCGGGTAATGGTGCTGCCAGAGTGGTCTTTCCAGTCCCAGATTTTTTTGATGAATTCATCTCGGCCTAGGTCATGTCTAGTAACATTTGTGGCGGCTAACTGGCGTTCAACCACCATTTGCGTTGCGATGCCCGCATGGTCTGTACCTGCTTGCCAGAGGGATGAGTCTCCGCGCATTTTATGAAAACGAATCAGTGCATCCATAATGGTGTCTTGGAAAGCATGACCCATGTGTAGACTGCCGGTGACATTAGGTGGTGGAATCATGATGCAATAAGATTCATCTGTTTTCGTTACCTGATCACCCTGAGTATCGGGGTTGAATAAACCTTCATCTTCCCAGAATTGGTACCAACGTTGTTCGATATCTTGAGGGTTATAGGTCTTTTCCATAGTCATGCACCGCTAAATTAGAATCCGGCTAGTATAACGTAGCCATTGCTGTGTTGCATTACTGTTTTAAGTGTTTGAAATGGTTGTGTATTTTTGGTTTTTGGGTGTGTTTGAGCGTTGCTCAGGTGGGGGATTGCCAGTACTGAGATTGTTGAGGTGAGGATTGGAGGTTTGGCTTGTCTTGGCGGGGTTGCTGGTTGGCAAAACTCACCCTCAGAGAATATGCAGGTGAGCTCTTAAGTTTTATAACTTATTATGACTGCCATCACATACGGGGGCTGTTTTTGTGTGTTTGCAGCCACATAAGTACACCGTTTCCGTTTTTTCAGCGGTAAAGGCTTGAGGTGCAAAGCTGGTGCCACTATGCGAGCCATCACATAAAGGTTGTGTCGCGCTACGGCCACAAGTGCAGTAGTAGTAAGTTTCGCCAGCAGCAACATCTAATGCAACAGCGGATTTTGATGCGATTACAGGTTCATCACTCATTAAATTATCACTCTTTTTTTTATTGAATTAGGCAGCCTAATCTTTTTTTTGTGATGCTGCCAGTGCCTATAACCTGATTCATTACCTGGTAAAGTTATGATTATCTAAATAAAACAATGCTTTACACTGAAGTCTAAAATGCTACTATGCCAGTCATAATAAAAAAATTAATTAATCTGGCCGCACTGATTTGACATAGGTTTTTATGGGCCAGTTGTGCGTAAAATAATAATAATAGGAATCGCGCATGGAAGCTCTAAAGCACGAAAGTGTCGAACCAACTGGCTCGTCTGATACATTTTTTCAAATCTCCAAGCGTGGCGCTTCAATCATCAAGCGCCTGCAAAATCATTTGTCCCAACCGCATGAACTCAGAACCATGCGCCAATGGCGCATCAATGATGCGGCTCGCATGGCAGGTATATCTCCCTCAACGTTGCGTAAGCATGAAACGCCGTCTGGGCTAAATGTGGCGGCTGAGCCTGTCAAGCTTGGTAAGCCTAGTTATGCTGATAATGGGCAGAGAGCTTACTCGTTATCTCGGGTCAATGACATCCGTCGAATCATGGGGAATTATAAGGCTAAGCCTGATCATGCAGACCCCGCAATCATCGCGACGTCTATATTTAAAGGCGGTAACCATAAAACCACTACAACCGTTAACTTGGCAGGTTACGCCGCTTTATTAAAAGGCCACCGGGTTTTAGTGATTGATTTAGACCCACAGGGTACCTTAACCACATATTACGGTTACAGACCGGGTTTTGATTATGTGGATGATGATAACGCAACCATCATCAATGCCATGACGGAAGATCCAACCGCCATTAAAAATGCTGTGGTGAAGACCCAGTGGGATAATATTGATTTAATCATGGCGGATTCTAGACTGGAAGGTTTGGATTTAACGTTATACAACCCAGATATGAATCAGCAAAAATCGATGGGGCCAGTATTTAACCGGCTGTCGATGGCGTTGGAATTTGTGAAATCAGACTATGACGTCATATTGCTTGATTGTGCGCCTAATGCAGGTTCGTTAACGTATAACGCGGTGCAGGCGGCGAATATTTTTTTGTTTCCCTTAAAACCTGATGCATCCTCTATTTCATCATTAACCAGTTTCACCCATATTTTGCATCAAGTGACTCAGTATACAAAACCGTCGCATGCCTATATTCGGGGGTTTTTAACGGATATTAAGAAAAATGAGGAGTCCGTGTTAATGAGGTCATTGATTGAGACATTGTTAAATACTTCGAGTGGCTCGCTGCTATTAGAGAATGTGATGATCCACTCGGTAGAGTTAGAGCGTGCTACCAATGATTTGTCGAGTGTCTATGAGGTGACGCCACGAGGTGATATTCAGGCATATCGACGGGCAATTAATGCGTTTAATCGTATTGGTGATGAATTATTTGGGTTGATTGAAACAATGTGGGGTGTTCGTTAATGGCTAAAATTATGAGTGCTGCAGCACACCTGCTACGAGATATGGCAGATTTTGAATCTCAGCTTGAGAATGATCTCCCCGCAAGCATTGAAGTTGCAGAAGGTGTTACTCAGCTGCCGCCTAGTCAGCTTTGTAAAAATCCGTATCAAGCAAGACGATTAATCCTTGATGAAGAAGTCGAAGAAATTGCTGAATCTTTGCTGGCTAAGTTAGAAAGTGGTGAGCAAATTGGGATGCTGCAACCGATTACCGTGCGTCCAGACCCTTTGAATTCAGGTAAATATCAGATTGTTTCAGGGGAAAAGCGTTGGCGTGCTGCTGAAATGGTTTCAATGGACGCTGTGCCTGTGGTGGTTAAAGCGTGTTCAGATCGGGATATGATGATTGTCGGTTTGGTTGAAAATGTAAAGCGTTCAGATTTATCACCGGTTGACATGGCGTTGGCTGCAAAGCGTTTGAAGCATGAGTTTCATTTAAATAATGTCGATGTCGCTGCCCTATTGAATTTAGGTAAGTCAAAATCAGCGTATTCAATGACGGTCAAAATTTTAGCTTTACCTGAGCCCATTTTAGATTTTATGAATGAGAATACAGAGCACTTTACGGCAAAACATGGGCGTGTGTTGTTAGAGCAGAAAGTGCTTGAGGCGGAGATGGAGCCTTTGGCCAATAAGGTGGTGGCACAAGGTTGGTCGGCTCGGGCGCTAGAAAAATATTGTGTGGGTTTGAAGTGTGCGCCTGCAGCGGTGGGAACGAGTGGTTTCCAGTTAAATCAGCGACAACAAAGCGCGTTAGACTATTTAAGTGATGCTTTTGATTTGCCTGTCATGCATAAGCAAAAAGGTGATAAACACGTTTTGACAATGGAATGTGATGGCGATACGGCTTTAAATGAACTGCTGAACCGGTTCTCATCTTTAGCGCAGCGATAGGTTAAACCGGTTTAACCTATCGGGGTGTCATAATTTCCGTTGAAAAAATAATGTATTTAAAATAGGCTGGCGTCACAAAATAAGTTGCAGCCTGTATTGGAATACGCTTATGGTTTTGTGTTGATGTATTCTAAAATGGCGTTAGACGTTGCTGGGACAAGGGGTTCAAGGTTTTTACTCTAATAACCTAGTAATTTACTCGGTTTAATAGTTGACAGATTTTGTCTGGTATATTAAATTATCTGCAGACTTTTAATGAGGCTAGTCATTATGACTTTTTCTACCAAGAATCGAAATGCTGTCAATGCCATGCTTGAACTCATGTTGAATGAGAAAGATGGTTTAGTAACATTATCTGAAATATCTGAAGCTCAAGGCATATCAATGTCTTATCTGGAGCAACTCTTTGCCGGTTTGCGTAAGCATAAATTGGAT
>Ga0233435_1002292_pt1 | contig 16357 bp, 15 predicted proteins | sample SI_122_August201_3_FD_182735 | JGI IMG/M metagenome (GOLD analysis project Ga0233435, IMG submission 182735) | Seawater microbial communities from Saanich Inlet, British Columbia, Canada - SI_122_August2016_135_MG | ecosystem: Environmental > Aquatic > Marine > Inlet | place: Canada: British... | reverse complement strand
TGTGTGGCAGCATCACTTAAAAGATTTGGAGCTGCCAATTAAGAGTGATAAAAAAAATGATATTTTATCATCAATCATTATTCACCCAGGCGATTCAGTTGAAGTTATGTCAGACTCAATTCTTGTTTTTAATCTGGAAAATTCCAGTCAGGAGATTGAAGTTGGTGAAACGGTAGGCGTTGTGGAATTATCTCGTGTTCAAATTCCACTTATTCATGGTGAAAATATTTGGGATGTATTTGCTGAGTTCAGAGATGAAAAAATTAATGAATCAAATGTGTTCCATAACTGGATTCATAAACCACTTGTATCGGGATCTATCAAATATGAGGGATCGTATTTCCATCATACTGCTAAACTTTATAAAATGAATACTCATTATTCACCTGAAGTAATAAAAGTGATTAATAATTCTGGTAAATCAAATATTCGTTTCTGGACAAGTAATTAATAAATGTTACTAAGGTATTTTAGACTAATTCGCATAAATAATTGGATTAAAAATGTAATTATATTTTCACCTTTATTTTTTGCAGGAAAAATCAGCAATATAGTTCTCCTTCAGCAATCTTTGATTTCATTTATCTCATTTTCATTTTTAACCAGTTCCATTTATATCCTGAACGATTATATGGATCTTGAGCATGATCGTGCTCACCCATCCAAAAAAAATAGGTCCTTGGCTTCCGGTAAAATCCCAATTGCCCATGCTGGAGCAATGGCGATCGTTCTACTTATCTTTGGCTTGGGTATCATTTTCCAATTATCAATTGATACATTCTATGTCTCTTTGTCCTATGTGGTTATCATGGTTGCCTATTGCCTGGTGTTTCGAAAAATGGCTCTGGTTGATATTGGAATTATTGCCACTGGTTTTGTCATGCGTCTTTATGTAGGTAGCACTGTGACAGGAATTCCCAATTCCATGTGGATCATTATTATGACCTTCCTGCTTGCTCTTTTTATTACCCTTGCCAAGCGCAGGGATGACCTAACGAGGTTGGCTATTAATGAGGAGAATACAAGAGAGTCCTTAAATGGGTATAATATAACTCTGGTGGATAGTCTTATCATTGTACTGGTCCCGATTATCATCGTTTCATATATACTTTATTGTACCGCAGATGAAAATATTACCAGGGTTGGAAATAATCTTTATCTGACGTCAGTCTTTGTCTTTTTTGGATTTATGAGGTATCTCCAACTGATTTTTGTGAAAAATATGGGAGGTGATCCTATGGGACTCTTATATCGTGATTCCGGGATTCAATTATTACTGCTTTTTTGGATTTCATCCTTTGCGTGGATACTTTATTTCTAATGGGCACTTACATCTCTTGGTAAAAAATAATAATATTTCTGCCTGGGGGAATTTCCCTAGAATAATAGGAAAAATATCAAAAGCATCAACCAGAGAACAATTAATCAAGACTTTAAATGAAAATGATACTATTATTCCTTTTGGAAATGGAAGAAGTTATGGTGATAGTGCCCTGAATGATCATATGGTACAATACGATAATCCGGAAATTCCGATTGAATTTGACCAAGAACTCGGCATAGTACAGGTAAGCGCTGCTACCCAGATAGGAGATTTGATAGATTATATTCTTCCCTTTGGTTGGTTTCCACCCGTTGTGCCCGGTACAAAGTTTGTCACCATTGGTGGTGCGATTGCTGCGGATATCCATGGAAAAAATCACCATGTAGATGGCTGTTTCAGCCAGCACATCATCTCCATTGATCTCATGTTGCAAAACGGGGATATAGTTCAATGTTCCCATCAGGAAAACTCTGATCTGTTTAAAGCTACGTGCGGCGGTATGGGTTTAACAGGAGTGATATTAAATGCCACAATCAAAATGATACAGGTTCAATCCAGGTTCATTGAACAAATTTCCTATAAAGCCCAAAATATTGATGAATTATTTTCTCATTTTCATAGATACGATTCTAAGCGCTATTCTGTTGCCTGGCTTGACTGTACAGCAAAGGGAAACAAATTGGGACGGGGCGTATTAATTACGGGTGAATTTTTAAAGAATGGGGTATTAAGCGGATATAATACAGATAATCATTCGAGACTAAATATCCCGTTTTTTCTCCCCTCATGGCTCATTAATCATCTTACACTTAAAATATTTAATACATTGTATTATCATCTATCTGGTTTTGATGAACCAAAAAAAGTAGTCGTGGATTTAAACAGATTCTTTTTTCCTTTGGATCAAATACTTAATTGGAATAGGCTTTATGGAAAATCAGGATTTTTACAATATCAATTTGTATTGCCACTAAAAAAAAGTAAAGAGGGAATGGAAAAAATATTAAATATAATTTCAGAATCCGGCCAAGGATCACCATTGGCTGTTCTAAAATTATTTGGGCCAAGAAATAAAAATTATCTTTCGTTTCCCATGGAAGGTTTTACACTCGCTTTGGATTTTAAAAATCAGCCTGCATTGTTCCCCTTATTGGACGAATTGGATAAAATTGTATTAGAATATGAGGGAAGAGTTTACCTCGCTAAAGATGCCAGAATTAAAGAGGAAAATTTTGAATCTGGGTATGCAAAGATTAAAGAGTTCCGTAGGCTGCGGCATCAAGATAATTTGGAAATCAAATTTCAATCCCACCAATCAAAAAGACTTGGGTTATAAATGAAACTAGTTTTAATCCTTGGCGCTAAAAGTGATATGGCGAAAGCGACAGCTGAATTTTATGCAAAAAATGGATGGGACCTAAATTTAGCAGGAAGAAATATTATTACAGAGTTGTCAACATTTAGAGACCGATTAAAAGATGATTATGGCTGTGAAATAAATCTCTATGATTTGGATATATTAGATTTCAAATCTCATACGGAATTTTTTAAATCTTTCCAACAAAAGCCAGATGGTGTTATTTGTTTTATTGGGTTATTAGGGGATCAACAAAAAAGTGAAATGGATTTTAATGAAACCAAAACTGTGATTGATTCTAATTTTACAGGTATTGTGAGCCTCCTAAATATTTTTGCAAATTACTTTGAAGAAAAAGAAGATGGTTTTATTGTGGCTGTTAGCTCTGTTGCCGGTGATCGAGGACGAAAAAGAAACTACACCTATGGATCTGCAAAAGCAGCTTTAACTACATACCTATCTGGCCTTCGCAACCGGCTTTCTCCAAAAAATGTTCATGTTATGACAGTAATACCTGGCTTTGTGGAAACAAAAATGACTAAGAATTTTGATTTGCCTAGCCTAATAACTGTAAGTCCCAATTATGTGGGAAAGAAAATATTCGAAATGCAGCAGAGGAGAGCTGACCAAATCTATATTCCAGGATATTGGTATTTTATTATGGCCTTTATAAAACTGATTCCAGAAAGGGTATTTAAAAAATTAAATATTTAATAAGTACAAAAAATATTGTTAGGGTTTTTAAAATATAAAATTGAATTTGGTGAAATCTAAAATTAGAAAATTCATCAACTTATATCATCTGACACAAATCCTTTCATCTTTGGAATTAACTCACGTTGATATTCTAAAGGGAATATTACCTTCAGGGATGGTTTAATTATTGGAGTTCTTGACATTCTTCAATAGGTATAAATGAACCCCAAACCATTTCCTATAATAAATAGTTATTAGATATCATTAGATGCTATTCAACTCAATAGAATATTTTCTTTTTTTACCAACCGTTTTTATATTGTATTGGTTTGTATTTAAAAAGGATTTAAAACTTCAAAATCTATTAATTTTAATTAGTAGTTATTTTTTCTACGGATGGTGGGATTGGAGATTCTTATCTTTGATATTCCTTTCTACTGTTGTTGACTACTTTGTTGGCTTGAAGATTTATGATAGCCAGGATAACAAAGTTAAAAAAACCTATTTGTGGATAAGTATACTATTTAATCTCGGTTTATTGGTATTTTTTAAATACTTCAACTTCTTTATTGAATCATGGATTGATTTATTGGGCTCATTTGGATACGAACAAAAAAGTGTCTGGACATTAAATGTAATTCTGCCGGTTGGTATTTCATTCTATACATTTCAAACAATGTCCTATTCTATAGATATTTATTTCAAAAAACTTAAACCCACTAAAGATTTTATTTCTTTTGCAGCCTTTGTGAGTTTTTTTCCGCAACTGGTTGCTGGCCCAATTGAAAGAGCATCTCACCTACTGCCTCAGTTACTATCGAAGAGAGTGTTTAAGTATGATCAAGGAGTGCAAGGATTAAGATTAATTCTGTGGGGAATGTTTAAGAAAGTAGTTATTGCAGATTCTTTAGCATGGAGAGTGGATTATACATTTGATAATTTCCAAACTTTAGATGGGGGAGTGTTATTCTTAGGATTGATTTATTTTTCTTTTCAAATTTATTGTGATTTTAGTGGTTACTCTGATATTGCTATTGGTACAGCAAAACTATTTGGAATTGAAATAAAATCCAATTTTAGATTTCCTTATTTTTCAAGAAATATTAGTGAATTTTGGAGAAGGTGGCATATCTCTTTATCGTCTTGGTTTAGGGATTACTTATACATTCCACTTGGTGGGTCAAGGAGAGGCAGATGGAGATCGATAAGGAATATTTTTATAATTTTTATCGTAAGTAGTTTTTGGCATGGTGCAAACTGGACTTTTATTATGTGGGGTTTGACACATGCCTTACTTTATATTCCAAATTTTCTTTTGGGAAAAAATCGTCAGCATGTAAATGGTATAGTTGGAGATAAGGGCATATTCCCATCAATTAAAGAAGTATTCCAGATAATGTTAACTTATCTATCTACGACAATTGCCTGGGTGTTTTTTAGAAGTGATTCTATTTCAAATGCGTTTTTATATTTAGGTAAATTGTTTTCAAAATTAGAAATACCTTCAGATAATCGAAGTGGCATTATATATGTATTAATTATTATTGTTTTAGATTGGGCTTTTAGGAAAAATGGAAGATTGAATATAATAGTATTACCAAAATATAGGTATGTAGAGCTTTTAATAAATTATTCAATTATAATAGTAATTATCAATATGCTTATACAAAATTACAATAATTCAACAAAATTTATTTATTTCCAATTCTGAATGATTAAAAAATTCATTATATACTTTTTAATATATTATTTCCCACCAATTATATTACATGGTTTAATTATATTGCCGCCAATTATTTCAAAATTATCAATGTTGGAATATGTGCATAATTCAAATTGTGGATATATATATCATCCGAATACAATTGAAGAAATTTTTAAATATAAGTTAGATACTATTTTGGACAAAGATTTCGATATTATTGTAATTGGATCAAGTAGGGTAAATCAATTTAGAAAAGAAATGTTTAGCGAAGATGTTGATTTTTTCAACTTATGTCATATGGGTAATGGAAATGAAAATTATCTTTTATTACTAAAATATATTATACAATATCAAAAACCAAAAGTAATAATTCTGGGAATAGATCAATGGTTGCTTAATGACAATTATCCTAATGGAGAAAAAAATGATTATAATAGTAACTCTATATATAAAAGTGATACTTATAACTATTATAAAGATTATTATAACAATTTAAACTACTTGAATCCAGGCTATGATTCTATTAATGGAATAAACTTAATTGGAAGTCAAGCTGTAACAAACTTACATGGTTTTAGAAGTGATGGGTCATGGTTTTATGGAAAACGATTTTATAAGATAATAAATAGGCAAAAGTTTATTGATGAAAAAAACACAATTTTACGTATAAATGATGGTGTTCTAAAGTTTCAATTTGGTGAAAATATTAAGAAAACTGAGATTCAAGCATTAAAAGAAATAATACGGATTTGTAAGAATAATAATATAGAATTAATTGGATTTTTCCCACCATTCCCAAATTCTATAAACTTAATTATGGATAATAGTGGAAGATATGATTATTTAAAAAAATCCAAAATATTATTACATAAATTATTCAAAGAAAATGAATTTAATTTTTACGATTATACGCGTATTGATGAATTTGACGATAATTATTATATTGATGGGTTACATGGTAATCAAAATATCTATTATAGTATTTTAGACAATTTATCATTACGTTCAAAAGACATTGATATAAATAAGAATTTTGAAAATGGATATTATTTAAATAATTCTGAAAAGAGAATCTTATTAAAAAAGTTTCAGAATAGTACATTATGAGATTTATATGGAGCCGCTAAAGCAGTTATCACAGTGTATCTGTCTGGATTGTGAAATAGCCTCAGTTCATAAAATATTCATGTTATGACTGTTAAACCAGGATTTGTTGCAACAAAAATGACCAAGAATTTGGATCTGCCTGAGCTGTTAACTGTAATCCCCAGTTATATGTGAAAGAAAATATTCAAAATGCAACAAAAAATAGTAGATCAAATCTATGTTCCAGGATTCTGGTATTTTATTATGGCTTTTATAAAATTGATTTCAGAAAGGGTATTTAAAAAATTAAATATTTGATCTTTAATGGTTTATCAAAATAATTTTATATAGAAATGATAATTTACCATCAATATTATTTTAATTTGAATAGCAATAATACCAGGTCACCAAAAGCTCTTATTATTTATTATAATGTTATCACCAGATAAACAATTATTTCAATTACATCTCAGTAAGGGGAAAATAGTGGGGATCTTATTATTTCTAATGATGGTTGGCTTTGCCATGCGGTGGTATGGTTTACCTGAACGAGGTATTATTGCACGAGATGAAGCGTGGCATCTCTGGATGGTATTGCTATGACCGATGTACTCCATCATATTCCCGATTGTAATCTATTTTTTTCTGAAGCTTCCCACGTTATACGGCCGGGTGGTAAACTTGTAATGATTGAACCTTGGAATACAACATGGTCAAAATGGGTATATTTACATTTGCATCACGAAAAATTCGAGCCCAAGGCTGAAGATTGGATTATTGAAAGTTCTGGACCTCTTTCTGGTGCAAATGGTGCGCTCCCTTGGGTAATTTTTAATCGAGATAGAAAAGTATTTACAGATAAATATCCAAAATTGAAGATCCTTAATATTAAACCTATAATGCCAATATCTTACCTGCTTTCCGGCGGTATATCAATGCGGAGTTTTTTACCAAGTGGGGTGTATAAACCGGTGCGTTATTTGGAGAAACGATTAAAAGAATCATCTTGGGCCATGTTTGCTGTGATAACGCTATCCCGACAAAAGTAAGAATGTTTAATTGGGCTGATTTAAATAAAAAAAATTCGATCCAATAAAAAAAGAAAAAAAGTAAGTGGAATTTAAATATTTAATTAAAAAAACAACTTTCAATGGCGTTTTAATCTTTTGTACTGCTTTCATAATTTTATCAATTTTCAATAATCCTGGTCAGGATATCCCTGCTCACATTGACGAACCAAATGTAGTTGAAACAGCTATAAGGATTTCTGATGGCTCACTAAATCCTGAGTTTTTTAGATATCCATCAGGACATATGAATATTTTAGCAATAATTTATAAAGTGGGTGGACATTTTAGAGGAGAACTGACTAAAGAAAATTATTACTCCATTTCTTGGGCTTTTTCACGGGCCTGCATTGCGGGTGTTGCAGCAATGGTATTTATTATTTGTTCAATAAATTTGAATTATTACTTCGGCATTCTGGGGAGCGTCTTAACACTGTTATGTACAACACTATATAGGCATGCTAATTTTGCAATTGTTGATGTACCCATGGCATTTTTTGTTACATTATTTATTTTAATCCTAACAATCTTATACTCTAAATCTGATTGGCATCTTAAATATATAATTTTACTAGCATTCATCGTTGGGATTTCAATTGCTATGAAATATACCGCTGCGCTTCTGATTCCTGCGCTTCTTTTTGTCTCAGCCGAGTATGTACATAAAAATAGAAAATTAATTATCTCCATTAAGCAAATTAAAAAGGTTTTATTAGCTCTCGGTATGTCCCTGCTGATGGTTTCAGCGATGACCAAAATTAATCAACAATCTCTTTTGGATTATTTTAAGGGACTGACCACAGATGGCATTCTGGAAATTGAATATATTCGAAGTTTAAGCAATTTCAGTTCATTGATTATGATTTTTGGGATACTGCTAATTTTCTTTAGTCTATGGAACAAATTGATTCAAAATGAATGGGCAGGATTCCTTATTTCGCCATTTCATTTATTTACAATATCTATTGTTATAATTGGTTTTGTTTTATTTTCTCCATTTTCATTAATCGAATTAAAAAAATCATTTGCTGATTTTATGTATGAGTATCGCCACATGAAGATTGGTTCAGCCGCCCAATATCATCATCTTTCAGAGGAATATAGAAATATTATTTCAAATTTATCATCCACTGATTCAGGGATATTTTATGTTAACCTTATTTATAATAATTTAGGTATAATTGGCATCATTTTTTTCTTTTACGGTATTTACCATATGTATATGCAAAAATCTGTCTATTTAATAACATTAATAACCTGTTTAGTTCTTTTTTTAATTACCCTTTTTACTTGGAAGAATGTTGCTGATCGTTATGCTCTAAGTCTTTTTCCAATTATGATTGTATTTATAATGCATGGACTTTTTAACGTATACAAAATAATCATTCAAAAATATTCGTTTAATAAATATTTAGTTGTTTCTCTTTTATGCATGATTGTTCTAATTCACCCCATAGCAAATTTTATTAATTAGTAAGGAAAATATTAATTAGTACTCTTAAAAGAAATATTATTATTATCTGGTCATCATCATTCTTGCCTGTTATTGGAGGCCTACAATCAGCCACCTTTGAAATTGGAAAATATTTAAGTGAAAATAACTGGAATGTCAGTGTCATTACCAACCGATACCCAAGAGCCTTAAAATCGTGTGAGACCATTAGTGGAATAAAAGTAAACAGGTATACTTTTTTAGCCAATCCATTTCATTATCTCCGCTCAGGAAGAATAGATTTATTTTTTGCCTGGTTATTTTACAAACCAATGACCCTGATAAGACTGATAATTCATTTTAATCGAATTAAACCTACAATAGTAAATCTTCATTTCCCGGATCATCAAATAATAGAATGTTATTTGCTCCTGCTAATTTTTCGGTTTAAATTAATAATCTCACTTCATGGCAATGAAGTTGAACGAATGAGTTCCCTATCGAAGAGATCAATAAGATATTACATCTATAATAAATTATTTACATCTGCAATTAATATTACTGGCTGTTCCAAGTTTTTAGTTAATGAATTACAAAGAAATTTTAAGGTTAGATATAACAATAAATCTTTTTCTATGTATAATGGAGTAAGTGAACTATTCTTGACACAAAAAATAAATATACAAAAAAGAGAATATATATTTTGTGCTGCCCGTTTTGTGCCTAAAAAAGGACTCGATCTCATATATGAAACGTTTAGGCAAATTACTGACACCCAATTATTCATTGCAGGTGGATGTGAAAAAGAATTTATAGAATTAGGCCTCAAAGAAATCAAAGGAATTGATTTATTAGGTTCTTTATCGCATGATGAGTTGGCAATGTATTTGGCAGATGCCAAGCTTACAGTTATTCCTTCAAAAGAAGAACCGTACGGGATAATCGTTGCCGAAGCCCTTTGTTGTGGTAGCCCAGTAGTAGCTACAAATGTGGGTGGCATTCCGGAAGTGATTGCAATAGCCACTGAGAAATTAAATGAACAAGAGAAACATATATTTAATTCTTGGGTGAAGTTGGTTAACCCATTAACAGAATCAATCATTGAAGGAATTGAAGCAATCACAAATAATAATTCAAATATTGAAGACTTTATTAATATAATTCCTAAAATAAGAGATCAATTCAGGTGGGGAATTCGGGCAGATGATTATTTAATTAAGGTGAACTTATTATGATATTAATAAAAGTTATTATTTTAGCAATTGCATCCGTGTTAAAGTTTATTTTTGGCTATGAAGGGGTAAATCTTTTGTTTAGAGTGTCACCATCTAGATTAATAATTGCAGTATTACGGAGATATGGTGCAGAAATAGGGAGCTGTGTTAGAATTCAATCACCTTTTTTAATTCATAATGCAGATCAAATTGAACCTATTTATTCTAATCTAATCATTGGTAATAATTGTTATATTGGCCGAGATTGTATTTTTGATTTAATGGATAAAATTACTATTGGAGATCAAGTAACAATTTCTCACAGAGCAATATTGAATACCCATACAAATGCAGGGAAAAGTCCCCTTTCAAAAACTACATTTAAACCTACCGTTGGCTCTATTAATATTAAGGATGGAGCTTATTTAGGAACAAACGTAACGGTATTAGAATCAACGACTATTGGCAAACAATCCATTATCGGATCGTGCTCATTAGTAAATAAGGATATTCAATCAGGTGCGACAGCGTTCGGTGTCCCCTGCAAAGTTTATAAAAAGAATATATAAATGATAAATTTGCTTGTTATAGTATTTATTCTTTTTGGTATAAAATCTATTTTACTTTCTAAAAATGGAATTGAAAATTCAATTCAGTGGATTATTTTTGCTTTTGTCCTTGGATACAGAACTTTTGAACCGGTTGCAGGGTTAAAAATTCATCCAATTGAGATTTTTATTTATTTAAGTATTTTTCGAGCATTATTATTTAAACCTATTAAATATACAAAAATTCCCAAAGTAATTTCAATTCTTGGTGTATTATTTTTAACCATGTATTTGATAGATATATTTACAAGATATAATCCAATAGTTTTATTAGAGTTTAAGAATGCTATATTATTATATATGGTTTTTTACATGGTCCAATTTATTCAAATAAATGATAGTCTATTTATTAAATATATGAAAACATATTTGTTTTCAGCTACTTTCATTTCATTTCTTGGGATTCTTGAGTATTTATTCCCTTCATTCATAGCTTCAATATTTGGTTTTAATCAAACTTATAATTTTAATCTCGAAAATATATTTTTTAGTCGATTGGCATTTTTATTTTGGGGGTCTCATTTGGCAGCAAACTTAATTGCTCCAGTCTTTCCAATTATGATCTTATTAAAATATGTTAAAGATCCTATTTTAAAAAATAATATTATCCTTACAGGATTTATATTATTGAACCTTTTTGCTATTTATTTATCCGGGAATAGAATTTCATGGTTAATCTTAACTGCAATGTTAATTTTAACATTATTTCAATTTAGAAAATCATTAATACCGAGGTTGAAACCATTTATACTTTTTATATCTGTTGGCTTTATTGCCTATGTTTATTCTCAGCCCGTGGAAGGTCGATACATATCCACATTTAAAGCACTTACGGGTCAAATTGATACCAAATATGATTCAAGCGGGGGAGAAAGAATGGCTAGAGCAAAAATGGCAATGTCATCGATAATGAATAATCCAATAGGTACAGGTTGGGGGAGCCAGGGTTGGGTTCATAGTGACGTTTTACAGATTGGTGCCAGCGTTGGCATAATTTCTGCGTTAATATTCTTTTTTTCTCCCATTGTTTTATTCATTCAGATCTTTCGCTATTATAAAGATGCCCCTCCAGATTTAAGCATATTGTATTTTTGTCAGTGTAATTTATTGATCTTTGTAATTATTTCATTTTTATTGAATGGGAACATATTAAAAGTTCAATCGGGTGTTCCTTTAATAGTCTTGTGGGCTTTGGTGGAAGGATTTCGTCAATATAATAGAGATCAATATCGAGTGCTAGCGTATGGATAAAACTTTATTAACCGTTCTTTTGCCTACTTATAATTGTAGCCAATATATTCGTAAAACATTAGACTCTATTAAATGGGCTGATGAAATAATTGTTATTGATTCATTTAGTGATGATGATACCATCCAAGTTGCGAAGGACTATGGCGCCAAAGTATTCCAACATAAATATATCAATTCTGCTAAACAAAAGAATTGGGCTTTGCAACATTGTACTCATTCTTGGGTTTTTCAAATAGATTCAGATGAGCAACTTGAATCAGGTGTAGAACAAATTATTCGAAAAGCAATTAATGATGCCAACGAAGATATTTATTGTTTTAAAATGCCACGAAAAAACCATGTGTTAGGAAAATGGGTAAAATATGGTGGCTTATATCCTGATTGGGAATATCGTTTATTCAGGAAAGAACATGGAAAATGGTGGGACAGGGAAGTGCATTCTCGAATTATTGTTTCAGGAAAAATAAAAGAATTAAAGACGCCTTTACTTCATTTTGGAATGCCCAATATAAGTAAGCAGATTTCAAATCTTGATAGATATACCCGATATGAAGCGGATGAATTACAAAAGAAACATATTCAATTTTCGTTTATAAAATGGATATTAGGTCCCTTATTTATATTTTTTAAACGATATATATTTTTGCAAGGATTTAGAGATGGATGGCGAGGTTTCTTTTTAGCTGTATATGCTAGTTTTTACATTTTTGTTAGCCATACCAAATTATTAGAAATAAAAATTTTAAAGATCGACAGGAGCCCCGAGTAAATATAACATTTATTGAAGATTCGAGTGAAATGGGGGGTATACAGCATAGTACTTTATTACTTGCTGAATATTTAATATTAAAAGAAAGGTACGAAATAGAATTACTTCTACCAAATTCAGGTCCATTATCTAGGATTTTATCAAATAAATCAATTCCTATTAAAGTTTATAATTCTATAAAATATAAATCCACCGCTATCTCATTTTTAAATGATCAATTTCGAATCCCCAATCCATTCTCTTGGTGTTGGAATTTTGTGGCAATTGGATTAAATATAATTAGAATTAGAGAAAATATAAACCCGAATACAGATTTAGTTGTTTCGAAAGGCTTATTGAATCATTTCACATCTGTAATTGCATCTAAATTATTAAAGATTCCAGTTCTAATTCATCTTCAAGATTTAATCACAGGTCGGTATTTTGGGATTATGCCATTTATTTTTAAATACTTTGCGAAAATAGGTCCTGATTATATTGTTTGCGATGGAAACTTGATTCAACATTCTTTAGGAAAAAATATTAAAAATAAATCAAGTGTTATACTGAATGGAATAAATACAGATCATTTTAATCAGAATAAAAAATTACGATTAGACATTAGGACTGAATTCAATTTACCTGACGAAGCCTATGTCATTGGGCATATTGCGCGAATAACGCCTTGGAAAGGACAAAGCCAATTAATAAAAGCTTTTTATCAATATTCAAAAACCAATCAAAATACATATTTAATATTAATTGGCTCCCCGCTATTTGATAATGATAAGTACTTTAAATCGGTAAAGAAAATGGTTCAAGATTTATCATTAAGTGGAAAGGTAATAATGCCTGGTTATCGTAATGATTTACAGGCATTATTTTCGGCAATGGATTTATTTTTATATCCATCTTTAAATAAAGATACATCGCCTTTAGCATTGTTAAGTGGACTCTCAGCTGGATTACCTGTTGGGGTGTCCAATATAGAAAGTTTAAAAGAAATTATTAATATTTGTCCAGGAGTAGATGTTTTTAATCCTACTCATTTGAATGAAATTGTTAATATAATGGAAAAATATGAAGATCCGGATAGTAGAAATAGGAATAGAAAACTGAATAAAGCTTCAGGGAGAAAGCATTTTGGTATTTCTATTCATGGAAAAAAGATGGAACATATTATTCAGCACGTTTATAGGTCAAACCTTTAATCACCATTCCACTTGTCATACCGAAAATTTTAGGTAGGTTTTTGGAATGGGAAAATATTCGAAGATAGAAATTATCCAGAATCCATTATTGAACGTATCTCAAAGATTGATGGATTCTGGCTCACATGCTTCGTCCGGAATGACAGCAATAAAAGACAAGCTAAGCAAGTACATATAATTTATTCGTGACATATTATGTCTATATATTATCAATTATGAAAAATGGTACTTTATATACTGGCGTTACAAATAATCTAGAACAAAGAGTTTTTAGTCATAAGCGGGGTGAAGGGAGTCTCTTCAAAAAGAAGTATAAAATAAAGTATTTAATGTATTATGAAGAAACGGATGATATTGGAGAAGCTATTCACAGAGAGAAACAATTAAAAAAATGGAAACGAGATTGGAAAATCGCATTAATTGAAGAGTCAAACCCAAACTGGAATGATTTAGCAAAAGATTGGTTTGATGATTTATAAAACATTTAACCACCTCCTAACTTGTCATACCGGAAATTTTAATATGCAATTTTGGGATGGAGAAATAATCAAAGATAAAAATTATCCGGTATCCATTATTGAACGTATCTCAAAGATTGATGGATTCCGGGTCTCATGCTTCGCCCGGAATGACAGCTTGCTTTTCTCTTCCAACCCCATTTATCATGCCGGATATTTTAGGTAAGTTTTTAGAACAGGAAACAATTAAAGATAAAAAATATCCGGTATCCATGATTGAACATATCTCGAAGACTGATGGATTCCGGCTCACATGCTTCGTCCGGAACGACAGCTTATTAGGTAACTAAATGATTCGATTTAATAAAAAATATACAGCTAAGAATGAGAATTTATACATCCAGGATGTATTATCTTTAGATACTCAATCGGGGGATGGGAAATACACAAAACTTTGCTATCCATTCTTGAACCACGGCGCAATAGATTCAACGTCATATTTAACAACATCTTGCTCTCATTCTTTAGAAATGGCAGCACTTATACTTGATATTCAACCAGGTGATGAAGTGATTATGCCGTCATTCACTTTTGTATCCACAGCCAATGCATTTTTACTCCGTGGCGCAAAAATAATTTTTTGTGACAGCCAAAAAAATAATCCAAATTTAGATATACAACATGTTGAGTCTTTAATTACATCAAAAACTAAAGCGGTAGTCCCTGTCCATTATGCTGGTATTGCTTGCGAAATGGACGAATTACTATTGCTTGCAGAAAAGCACCGATTTAAAATAATTGAAGATGCTGCACAAGGCATAGGAGCAACTTATAAAAAAAAGCCACTCGGAACGATTGGTGACATTGGGTGTATATCCTTTCATGATACAAAGAATATTTCATGCGGAGAGGGAGGGGCTATTTTTATTAATGATAATTCTTTAAAGTTATCGGCAGAAATCATTAGAGAAAAAGGGACCAATCGTGCAGCCTTTTTTCGCGGAGAAATTGATAAGTATGGCTGGAAAACTTTAGGATCATCGTACTTATTATCGGATATCCTGGCAGCAAAATTATTATCTCAATTAGAAGAATTAGAGATGATTACTCAACACCGAAAAAAGATATGGCAAACTTATTATGATGCATTCGAAAACTTAGAAAAACAAGGAAAGTGTAACTTGCCAGATTTACCAAATTATGCAAACCATAATGGCCATATATTTTATTTAGTGTGTAATACTGCTTCAGAACGACAGAGTTTAATCACCTTTTTAAAGACAAATAATATTCAAAGTGCATTTCATTATTTATCCTTACATAAATCTGATTATTTCAATGATAAGTATAACGGTGATGAATTACCTAATTCAGATCGATTTACTGATTGTTTATTAAGATTGCCACTATATCTTAATTTTAAAAGGAAGAATCAACATAATGTAATTCATAAAATATTATCATTTTTTAAGTGAAAGTAAAAAAAATATTAACAGCTAATGTAGATTTTTCTTACAATTACCATTGGAATAAAATTGCTGATCATATAGGAAAATATGATAAAAAATGGCATACACGAAAATTATTTGGAAAGGTTTATAAACTATTTATAATTGGAAAAAAATATGATGTGATTGTTTTTAATTATGACGTTAGGCTTGCTTTTTTATGTGCTCTTTTTCTTAGAATATTCTGTTTTAAAAAAAATGCTATAAAGATAGTATTTATTACATTACTGATTGATGTTTCAATATTTAATAAAAAAAGTTTTTTGCATTTTATATTTTATTATATTTTTGTGAGACTGCAACATAAAATTATTGTACATACTAAAGAAGAAATTACTATTTATAGAAAAACTTTTAAAATTATTCCAAAGAATAAATTTATTTATATTCCATATTTTTATTATCAAGATAATTCGATTATTACTACAAATAGAAATAAAAAAAAATATATTCTATGTGCAGGTAATCATAGAGATATTGGTACATTTGTAAATGCTATGTCATATTTAAAGAATTATAATGGGGTTGTAATTGCGGGAGAAGGAGATCGATTAATATGGGAAAATAATAATGAAGTAAATATTGATTTTTTTTTCAATTTATCTTACAAAAAGTATAAACAATATATTGCAGATGCAATGGCCCTTGTAGTTCCTATAAATAATACAAAACTTAAAAGATCTCTTGGTATT
>Ga0233435_1002271_pt1 | contig 16455 bp, 18 predicted proteins | sample SI_122_August201_3_FD_182735 | JGI IMG/M metagenome (GOLD analysis project Ga0233435, IMG submission 182735) | Seawater microbial communities from Saanich Inlet, British Columbia, Canada - SI_122_August2016_135_MG | ecosystem: Environmental > Aquatic > Marine > Inlet | place: Canada: British... | reverse complement strand
AGCAGCAGCTGAAGAAAAGCCAGCTGAAGAAGCAGCACCCGCAGCTGAAGAAAAGCCAGCTGAAGAAGCAGCACCAGCAGCTGAAGAAAAGCCAGCTGAAGAAGCAGCACCAGCAGGTGAAGAAAAGCCAGCTGAAGAAGCAGCAGCAGCAGCTGAAGAAAAGCCAGCTGAAGAAGCAGCACCCGCAGCTGAAGAAAAGCCAGCTGAAGAAGCAGCACCAGCAGCTGAAGAAAAGCCAGCTGAAGAAGCAGCACCAGCAGGTGAAGAAAAGTCAGCCGTTAATGGAAAGTCAAATGAAATTAGATCCTCCGAATCCACCGGACAATCTGGTGGAGATAAAAATTTATTAGAGTGGTTTGGAAAACTCAGGGAAGAACTAGCTAAATACAAGGAGCACGAACAAGACGTTCACATTCCAAAAGATCCGGCAATATTTATTTTTAATATGAAGGATATGGCCGATAAGGTAGTTGGGGCGTCAGCTATTCATCATGCAAAAGGAGCAGACGAGGCAATAAAAGATATTATAACTAGTCTACAAAAACATGTTGAAGTTGCTACGGATGTTTTGAATGATAAGGCAGGAAAGGGAGAAGACTCGACAGCAGGTGCTGGGGAAGGAAAAAAATTATACAATCCAAGAGATGATAATTAATAAGTTTTGGACTACTTAAATAAAAATTATATTTATAACTATAATTTTTATTCACATTATTGAAATGTTTGGATAAACAGATTTTTGTAATACAACATTCGGTGTATTTTATGGTCTATTAATTCGACTATCTCTTTCGCCTTATCATCGCCCTCCTTTGTCCCAAGTATATTTATACCCATCGTTGCTTCTTGGTAAGTCCGTTTCAATGTATAAATCCCCATAACCAACTGTTTAATAAAATTACTTATGTTATTATTAAAAAGACGCAATTTCCTATAGCTGGACCCTTTATTAATAGTTACCTTTTTGAATGAATCGGCCAACAGCACGTTATTGTAATAACCTTCTAAATATCTTGTAAATTCGTCTAAATCTTGTTGAACGTATGTATATGTATTAAACCTATTCTCATTATACCACCATCGCGTCATTTGCTGGAAATAACTATTATTAAAAATATAATAAATATGGTCTTCGCTCTTCCCTATTTTTTCCCCAAATTGTATGTTTAAAATAACTCTCATTCTATTTTCAAATCTCTTTAGATTTTCACAATAATCGTCTATTATCATACTGTAATTCCCTAATGAATGATTGTCCAAGTCTTTCATACATCCAAATGAATTCTGCCGTTCATTCTTATTTTTTTTATTATAATCGTCCAATATTGTATTTATCATATACATTTATAAAATATTTTATGTTTAATAGTTTTTGAATTAATTATTAGATAAAATTTACAATTATAGGTAAGGAATGTAGCGGGGACTGGAATTTTCATAAACAGATACTACAAATATGTCCCTGTATCCCTCTACATACACTTTATCGCCATTGAATAATTCATCACACCCATACTCGTTTGTGCTATTTTTATTTTTGTGATAAATTGGCAATTTTACATTTGATTTGTCGCTAATTGTATAGTATTGCCATTTGCTTCGGTTGGTTATTAATATTCTACCCATTAATGGTAATATAGTTTCTTTACCATTTTCTCTAGTCAACACACCGATTTGGCTATATTTCTGGTTCGTTGATTGAGTTGGTACGTTTATGGGTACTCCTCGTGGGTCACTACTATTTCCAGGATGATACATTCCATTTTTCAATGGTGGTGCGTGTGGATTTAAAAACACATTGCTGGGATTGTGGAACAAACTAAAAAAACCAGGGCGGTTGGTTTGTATTTGATGCAAACTATTGGGTTTGTGTCCTTGAGTTGCTCCATTTGAACTTATATTCATATTTAAATTAATTTTCTTCAATACAATACTTAATACCAAAGCACTCAATACAATTATTAATATTAAAAATACCATCGTTGTGTTTTCAATACATAATACACCAGGAGGGCAATACTTTTTCATTATATAAATAAAAACATAAATTAATATTATTTATGTATTTATTTTATTTATTCCTTTTTTTCCTTTTTACCACCCTTCATGTCTAGGTTTCCTAACAATTTTTGCATTTCATTCATATTTGGAAGTTCCATTTGGTCCAATGTTTGCTTTGCCGATTTTAATACAGGGGTCATCGTTTTTAATGACTCCATCAACGTTTGCTGTTGAGACACCAGTCGTTTCGTTTCATCGGTCAATCCCTTAACACCGCCTTCTCCCAACATACCCTGTAAATTGTCATATGCCAATTCAAGAGTAGAAGCATAGTCTATTCTGTCACCTGGCTTATCGTCCTTTCCATCAACCGATGCTGGGGTGCTTTTCGGAACATTACGTTGACCGAATTTTTCAGTACATTTGTTGTTGGTAAAGCATTCCCCTTCAGCACAGTCTGTTGCGGTTGCCTCAACGCATTCGTCGTCTACATTAATCCGGTAAGCCTTTTTCTTACCTTCCTTCTTTGGCTTTTCTTCATCGTCGGATTTTGATTCACCTTCTTCATCGAACCCTTCCTGTAAAACGTTGGAAGAATTAATTGCAATAGTGGCAATTAACGCAATTCCTAAATTTACTATCATATTTTTGCTAAAATAGGTTGAGAGTAGAGCAACAATCGCGAAAACGGCGACCATATTGTTTTTCCGTTCGTTCAACAATTGTACGACATATACCAATGCTACCACCGCGATAACATACAACAAAACCTTGTTCTGTAGCATCTTGTTTAATTTAAGCTTTTTAAGCATCTTATTAACTCCTTTAGGAACCTTCATTTTCATTTTCATTTTATATATTTTGTATATAAAATAAAATATAGTAATTAATTATTGTATTTTTATAGCAATGCCTTATACAATCCATTCATTGGAGTAATTATAGTTTTGGCATCTTAAGCACGGGCATTTTTGGCATAATATCGGTAACCTGTTTTACCGCTTCTTTTGCCGTTTCTGCTGCCTTTTTGGCGGTAGTCATTGCTTCATCAGCAATTACAACGCATTCGCCGTCAACCATTTCTTCTCCTTCTCCACATTCCTGGACTTTTTCATGTGCGCGATCCAACGATTCCTCCGCGTCTTCGACATCTTTTTCAGGGGATTGAATAGTCTTGTCAATACCTTCCTTAACGCGACCACAACTGAAGATGAAGTTGGATACGAAAATACCGGCCAACAAAGCAACCGTGACATTATCCAACTGCATATTTACAATGTAAGCAGTTAATGAGAAAAGTGCTAAACATTCCCATGCCTTCATACTGACGTATCCTAAAACATTAAGAACAGAGAAAGCAAGAACAATATAATAAAGAACCTTGTTTTTGAAAATTGCGGGGATTTTCATTATACAATACATTGCTAAAAAAAATTTCTAAACTACTTATTTTTTTCTGGTTCGCTTCTTTTTATTATTCCTTTTTTTATGACGTGTGTTATGTTTTCTTTGTTTCCATCGATTTTTTCTATTTTTTTTCTTGTTTTTTTTAGTTTTTTTACCACCTTTATGTGATGTCTTATTTTGTTTAGAATTACTGAATATCCCTTGACTTGTTTGATTCGAAACTTTTTTGTTCTGGGCTATAAAATTCCCTTCTATACTATATTTGTCAAAACTAGACAGATCTAAAGATTGTGGTGGAAGAGGGGTCTTTTCCCATGCTTTCATACCCACTGGTTTTCGTTTTTTAGTATGTCTACCCTTCTTAGGTGATGGTAAAGAAGGGGGAGAAGGGGTATTTTTCTGGGACACGAGCAGTGGTGGGTTAGTATTACGTCTACCCTTCTTAGGTGCCGCTGGTTTTTTTGGTTCATATCTCTGTCCCCCTGGACCCATGACAATATCAATATCCGACTTCAATCCTAATATTTTTTTATAATCTGGATAAAATTCATTGGATACATCGCTTTCTTTTTGTAATAACCAAGATTTTGCGTTAGCGTTAAAATGTGGACCTATACTACCTTCATCTGTTAAAATAGACGAGTACAATTTTTTTTTAAATTCTGTATGTTGTTTGTTAATATGATCTTTAAAAAGTTGTTTTTTTGTTTCTTTATCTTTGATTTCACTTAATTCTAACAAATATTTCCATATGATTTCAAAATTGCGTATGAAATCGTAAAACGGTTTTTTATCCTTTACTTCTTTTTCTATTTTATAATTAATGCTATTACCTTGTGGGTCTACAACTGTTACAAATAAATATAATATTTCATTAAATAATTTTTTTGCTTCTTTATCTTTTTTTTTAGAAAATAATTTCGAAGATCTATTGGGAGATAAATATCGATACGGTGTATATGCATGTGGAAAGGGGGCAGGGATATCGTTATGTAAATTTGTATGGAATATTAATTTGGTAAAAATATAAATAGGGAATATTAACTCAATTACAGTGCCTTTGCTCTTGTTTACACTATTTTTATTATTTTTGTATATCGTATTAACTATGCTTTGTATATTTTGAATTGCTTTGTTTACGTCGTCATCCTTTACCAATGGTGAAGACAAGGGACAATTTATTTTTTCCAAATATGTTAATATAGCTTTTTGTACCATTAAATAAGATGTTGTTAAACTGCTTTCTCCAGAAGATACTGTTTTTTTCAAATCGTCTATTATGTTTGCAATTTCATCCGCTCCATTTTTGTTTAAACCTTTGTTGGATAAAAGTGTTTTTTTTAAAGTATCAACATCCTTACCCACGTTTGTAGATATAGAAAAACTGTTGTGTGTAGCCAACAATATCCGTTTGATTGGAGCAGCCAGACTCTTTATCTTTATATCCTTACAATCCTTTATTTTTTTAAACAACGGTTCATATTTTTTTTCCAATTCTTGTATTATGATTTGTTTTCTTATTTCTCTTGCCTCTTCTAAAATTTTCTTTTGATCGGACATTATAATATATAAATTGTAGATTATATATTATACGAAAATTATCTATTTTTTGTGTGTTTTGGATTTTTTCTTCTTTTTTTTATTTTTACGCGTCTTTGCACCACCTTTTTTAACACTTTTGATATTTTTACCCTTCTTTTCATTTGGTTTTGATTTCTTTTCATTTGGCTTCTTCTTTGAATTTTTTTTGACACTTTTCTTTGTTTTAGAACGCGATTTAAGAAGTCCAAATTTATTAAGCTTCAATCTACGTTTGGATTTACCCCTATTCCCTTTGTATTGATACCCTCCGGCTTGGGATTGTTTTGTTAATGTTTTTATGTCTTTACTAGCTGTTTTATTGTTTTTTTTTAATTCTTCTGCCTTATTTTTTAGTTGTTCTAATTGGCTTTTAATTTTTCCCATAGATTCATCATAACCTTGTATTATTATTCGTTGTGATTCAGCAGCGTGTTCCTTTTCAGCCAAAGTTGTGTTTAATTCTTTTATTTTTTCATCTTTGTTCTTTCCTTCATTTTCTAATTCTGCTTTCTCTTTTTTTAGTTGTTCAATTTCTTCTTCATATGTTTTCACAAATGTATTAGACTGTTCTACAAGCTTTTTTGACACTTCCGCTTCCTTTTTTAATTCCTCTATTTTTTTTTCCAACTCTACTTTTTCTCCAGAAACCGTTGCGTTTGTTGCGTTGATTTCATCTATTGTCTTTTTAACATTTTCAATATCATCTGACAAGTACTCAAAACCATTTAATATACCTTTTATTCCTTTAATACTTTCTAATATTTCTTCTGATGTGGTAGTAGCCTCACTCATTATTATATAAATATAATTATATAATAATTTACGTTTGCCCTCTATTGGTTAAACAATTCAAGTTTTTCATTAAGTTTTCTTTTTGTTTCTTCTAATTTTCTTTTGGAAGTGTTTTGATTGACGTCTATCTTTCTCACATTATCCAGTAGGTCTTTTATTGCGTTGTGTATTTTGACTAAATCTTCATCCTTCTCTTTTTTTAATTTTTCTAAATTGAGCCGACAAGTCTGTTTTTCTTCGTCCGTTAGATCTGGGTTGGTGGAACACTTATTGTAATGTTCTAACGCGCCCAATATCTTGAATAAGTTCAATAAATCACAATACCCCTTATTGTTGTTGTCTTTGCATATTGCGTCAGTGTATGTTTTTATAATCTCAGATGGCCCATCGTTATTATTCAATATTTCCTTCCATTTGGATATACTTTCATCGTCGTCTTTATAGTAAATAGAATTAATCTTGTCGTCTTCTACCATCGCCTTTGTTAAACTTGCATTATCCATAATATATAATAAAGGTATAATAATCTCCACAATTTAACATCTCTCCCTTTCCTAAATCTGTGAAAGGGAGAGATGTTTCTAAAATAATATTTGCCAAAAAAATAAAATTAATTGAAAATATTTAAATATATACAAATATTATTTAGGATGTCGAGTCCCCAAAAAGAAGTATTGTTAACTGAAAACCCCAACCGCTTTGTAATGTTTCCATTATCAGACCAGGATATTTGGAAAATGTATAAAAAAATGATGGATTGTTTCTGGCGGGCAGAAGAAATAGACTTTTCCAAAGATTTAAAGGATTGGAACAAATTAAAAAAAACGGAACAGCATTTTGTTAAGATGATCTTGGCATTTTTTGCTGCCAGCGACGGTATCGTATTGGAAAATTTGGGAATGCGTTTTTTAAGCGAGGTTCAACTGCCTGAGGCACGCGCCGCATATGGATTCCAATTGATGATGGAAAACGTACACAGTGAAACGTATAGTTTGTTAATTGATACCTACATTAAAGACAAAGAAGAACAGACTAACCTGTTTCAGGCGATTGATAATTTCCCCTGTATAAAAAAGAAGGCGGATTGGGCCATAAAATGGATCCAGGACAATCGTTCGTCGTTTGCCACGCGATTGGTCGCATTTGCATGTGTAGAAGGAATATTCTTTTCCGGTTCATTCTGTAGTATTTATTGGTTGAAAAAACGGGGATTGATGCCTGGATTAACATTTAGTAATGAGCTTATATCCCGCGACGAAGGAATGCATACCGACTTTGCCGTGCTTTTGTTTAATAAATTGACACGCAAACCCAAAAAGGCCAAAGTACATGAATTGATTAAAGAAGCTGTGCAAATAGAAAAGGAGTTCATATGCGAAGCACTTCCATGTAAATTAATAGGTATGAATTCAAAATTGATGTCACAGTACATTGAATTTGTGGCAGATCGTTTGAGTTTACAGTTGGGCTACGGTAAAATATTCAATTCCAGCAATCCATTCGATTTCATGGAAATGATTTCATTGGAGGGCAAGACAAACTTCTTTGAAAAACGCGTTGGTGATTACTCATTGAGTTCATGCGAAAACAAGAGCGAGGCCTTTAATTTCGACGCGGATTTTTAATTTCTGCTATAAGTATATATGTCGAACAGAACTATTAAAAACAATTGGTTGAACCAAACCAAACATACAGAAAAAGATGAACGTATAATAAAAAAATGTAAATGTGGTAATTCCGAATCCCCATATTTATTGATTATTAATCCAAAAACACAAAAAATAGAAGAAGTAATGGAATTGAGAACTGGTAAAACCGCGCGGGTAAATAAAAGCAAGAGTAAAAGTAAAAGTGCTCCAAGATTAAAAAGTGGCGGGGGTAAAAAGAAAACAAAGAAAAATAAGAAAAATAAGAAAACAAACAAAAAGAAAACAAAGGGTAAGAGGAAACATAAAAAGCGAGGCAATAAGACAAAAAAAAGGTGATAAAATTATAGTTTAATTTGAATACATTCATATATTCTCAATATTAATGTATTGCCCCCATTCTACAATTTCTATTGGTTTAAACGGTGGAGTGTTGTTATTATCATTGTTGTATCCATTATCTCTCCCATTCAAATAGAATATCCTCGTATTGGTGAAATACATATTGAATACATTATATATGATAATGATGATTTGAATGAGATATAATATCGATAAACAATACATTTTGATTAAAGGATGTGAATTATTTGTATTAAAATATTATTCAGTTCAATTTAAATAAAAAGTTGTTATGAATATTTAAAGATATTCATAATATAGGATATATAATGATTTCGGTTTACATTCAAGGAGGTTTGGGAAACCAACTGTTCCAAGTATTTGCGTTGATGTCATACTGTTTCGATAATGATAAAAAATTTGTATTTCCAGGTTACAAATTGGACCCTATGTCGAAAGAGGGTTCTCCGCGTCCAACGTACTGGTCCAATATATTGAAGGGGTTGAAAAAATATGTAGATCCTCAGCTTCATCCAGAAAAAAGGTACACAGAGCCACATTTTCATTACAAAGCACTCCCAGACATCAAAAATCAGGGAGACGACGTAAATTTTGAACTGTTTGGGTATTTTCAATCCGCACGGTATTTTCATCATAATTTCAATAAAATCAATGAAATAGTTCAAATCACAAAGGCGAGGGAAGAGACCATAAAGAAATATGAAATAATGTATTTTGATAAACCCACAATATCGATGCATTTCCGTCATGGTGATTTCAAAAATATTCAAGATTTCCATCCAATTTTACCATTTATGTATTACAAAAATGCCCTGAGAAAGATTGTTGAAGAAACGGGGAGAGATGATTACCGTGTATTGTATTTTTGCGAAGTACAAGATCTAAAGCGTGTTAATGATTACGTGAGATTTATCAAAAAGGATTTTCCCAAGATGCGTTTTGTAAAGGGCGATACTGAAGCGGAGGATTGGGTTCAGATGTTGTTGATGTCGGGATGTTCGCATAATATTATTGCAAATAGTACATTCAGTTGGTGGTCGGCATATTTAAATCAAAATAAAGATAAGGTGGTTTGCTATCCTGATAAATGGTTTGGGCCAGCAATGGGCAACAAGATATTGGGAGATTTGTTTCCAGCAAATTGGAACAGGGTTACTACGGAAAATATAAAAACTTCAAAAAAAGTAAGCGAAGGTGTAGAGACTACATCAAGCATTGCTTAATAAACATAAATATTAATTTATATTATTAAATTAATATTTATATCAAATAAATTAAGAACTTCTAACATAAAAAGCATCTCCCCATCCGTATTGTTGATAAATAGCTGCTGTTACACGTTTAAAACCATTGGCTCCTAAAAAAGCATCCAAATCACTTAGCAAAGCACAATTTTTATAAACATATTCAGTATTTACTTCAGTGTAAATATAATCAATATTTTTTAAGTATTAACCCATGCTAATCAAAGCATTAAGTTCTGCTCCTTGTATATCAAGATTCATAAAATTAACATTTTCTATTGATATTTGGTTTCGTTTAATTAGTGTATCCAACCGTGTTGTTTTTAAATTTCGTTTAGATATCATTTTAACATGTGGATGATGAAGTTGATGTGTTCCAAATTCTAACATAGAGGAACTTTGTCCGTTATCTGCTACATTAAATACAATATCATTATCGTCTTCTTTATCAATAACCGCCTGATATATATTTATAAAATCATTCGATTTTTTCATCAAATCAACCTTTTCTTGCATTGCTTCTACCCAATATATATTATCATTATTTACTTTTTGTTCTAAGTAAGCGGTTTGTTCTTCGCATTCATGGGCTCCTACGTGCAGAATACCTGTTATTTGTATATTAAATGTATTAACTAATTTTTGTAATGGTATTAACATTTGTATAACATATCAATTAATATTTAAATACAAGTATAAATATTTATTATATGAAATTACTTATAGTTGATAATTTTCATCATAAAAATATGAAGGCACTAGAACAATTATGTTGTTATTTAAAATGGGAATATGATTATAAATGGGGCAACATAGTTGAAATAGAAAAATATATACCTGATTACGATATTATATATTTTCCTGTAAGACCATACGACCCTTCAAAATTCCCTAATAAACAGTTTATATTTGGACCACATTTTTCTGTATTTCCAGATAACAGAATAGTACTGATAAATAATAAACATAACAATTCAATATATATACAACCAAGTGAGTGGGTAACAGAATTATGGAAATCTATGAACGCGCATCAGATTCTTCCAATTAAGACATTTCCTTTTCCGGTAGATACAGAAAGATTTAAACCTAATACGCACAGAAATCTTAAAAATAAGGTGTTTATTTATTTCAAGGCGAGGGATCCAAATGAATTGAAATTTGTAGAAAAAATGTTATTGAAATTAAATAAAGATGATATAGTAGAATATAAAATTTTTGATTATAGGAAGCGATACGATGAAGAGGATTATATTACATGGTTGAAACTGTGTAAATATGGAATATGGATTGGGTGCCACGAAAGTCAAGGGTTTGCATTAGAAGAAGCATTATCGTGTGATGTTCCATTATTGGTATGGAATGTTAAATCAATGAATCAAGAGTATGGTTCTCGTTACGGTGATATTCCAGCTACCTCTATACCATATTGGGACGCACTGTGTGGTGAGTATTTCTATAATGAATGTGAATTTGTGGAAAAGTACAATGAGTTTATAAGTAAATTATCTACGTATAAACCTAGAAAGTTTGTGTTGGAGAATCTAAGCGTTGATGTTTGTGGGGAGAGATTTGAAAAGTTAATAAATCTATAATAATTGCAATTTAATTAAATAATCCTTTAATTCTTGTTTTGTTAAAGGATTTATTGTACTATTATAATCTCTTAAACTAGTAGCATCAATTGTTTCTTTGTAATCAAAAACAGACTTAATATGTGTATACTTACCTACTTTTTTAATCCTACCAGATTGAGATTCATTAATCAGTGATTCAAGTAATTTCTCACCGGGTCTTAATCCAGTTATTTTAATTGGTTTATTGTATTTCTCAGAGAATAATTTTATTAAGTCTTGTACTTTTAATGAAACCAACTCAGATACTACTGTATCTCCGGATTCACCATTCAATATAGTGTATTCTATCAAATCAACACTTTGTTCTAGAGTCATAACAAAACGTGTCATGTTTTCATGTGTTAAGTAAAATTCTTTATATTTATCGTCATTACCCATTGCGTGTAATCTAGGTATTATACTACCGTTTGAATTAAGAACATTACCATAACGAACATTGACAAACTTAATATTTTTAACAAAGTTTGCCTTTTCAACCAAAAAGGTTTCCGATAGCGCTTTTGCCATACCATAGTTATTTATAGGACTACACGCTTTATCACTACTAACAAATAATACTGTATTTAAATTATTTAATGTATTTAAATTATCCTCTATTGAATCTAATATATATTTTGTACCTAACATATTAGTGTTTAAACTTTCATTTGTATTGACCTCACATTGTTCGATATGTTTCATTGCACATGCTATTATAATAATATCAGGATTGACTCTTTTGATAGACTCCTTCACTCTTATTCTATCGGCAACATTACCAATAATAAAGTTTAGATTATTATGATTTTTAAACTTTAAACGCATCTTCCAGTGCTTATGTTCGTCTCTAGAAAAATTATAAATAGTATTGTTATCTAAATAGCGTTCGTTAAGTTTATTGCCCAATGAACCAGTGCCTCCAAATATTAATATCGTCTTATTTGAAATCATTTAATTTATATACTTATGTAGCGTTTAAATTAAAATAGTTACTAATTTTATATCTTAATATTGTAGTTGAATAAATATAAAGATATACATAGTAAAACTAGTATATGATTTATATATTTGGATCTACAGGAATGTTAGGTTATTACGTGTTAAATGTATTAAATAAATATTATAATACACAAACGTTCAACCGTTCTGACTTCGATATATTAAATGACGACTGGAGTAAACTGTACGAAATTTTAAAAAATGTAAAAAATTCAGATATAATAATAAACTGTGCTGGAGCAATCCCTCAAAAAATAGAACTAAACAACTATAAAGCATATATTAGAATAAATACATTATTTCCACATAAATTACAAGAAATATCCAATACTTATAAATGCAAGTTAATTCATATTACTACTGATTGTGTATTTGATGGTAAAAAAGGTTCTTCTTACAATGAAAACGACGTGCATACGGAAACAAATATATATGGTTCTTCAAAATCATTAGGGGAACCAGAAAATGCTACTGTTATTAGAACATCTATTATAGGAGAAGAACCTTATAATAAAAAAGGGTTATTAGAATGGGTAAGGTCTAATAAAAATAAAACTATTAAAGGATTTTCAAACCATTTATGGAATGGTATTACTTGTCTACAATTAGCCTTTATAATCTATAATATTATAAAAAGTAATAACTTTTGGACAGGAGTAAAACATATATATTCACCAAATATAGTTAGTAAATATGAGTTATGTGAATATATAAATAAATGCTACGATTTAAACATCAACATAATTAAAAGTATAGAAAAAAATAATATTAACAAATCTTTAACTTCTATTTATAATAATAATATACCTGATATAAAACAACAAATAATAGAACAGTATTTACATCGTAAACAAATTCATATTTTTGGAAAGAATAGTTTTATAGGTAAAAACATATTTGACTACTATAATAAGTTCAACACATATATATATTCACATAATGATATTGAAAAATTCAAAAATATTATTTCCAATAATGATGTTGTAATAAATTGCTGTGGTGTAAATTCTGGAACATATGATGAATTATATAATGGAAATGTTTCATTTGTTGAAACATTAAATAACATTATTAATATGTATAATAATATTTCATTTATCCATTTATCGTCTATTCAAGTTAGTGATAGTAATAATAATTCCAACTTCAAGAAAACAAAGGAAATGGGAGAAAATATAATAGTAAATAATAATTCATCCAGTAATTTTTACAGTATTTTAAGATTATGTAATATATATGGGTATAATCATATTAATCCCTATAAAAATAGTTTTATAAACACACTAATATATGAAAATAATAATAATATAGTCAAAAAATACAACATTATAGATAATGAAATGTTTATATTAAATATAGATTCAATATATAATTTAATTACAAATTTCACAGTTAATAAGAAAAGTAATATATTCAACGTAATATCTCAATATGTTAAAATCAGTGACATATTAAAAAAGATGTATAACAAAGAGTATATTGAAAAGTATTTTACTATAAAACAAGGGGGTAAAATATCATATTTAAATAAGAATGATGTTATTATAGAATAATACTAATATATATGTTATAAATCGTATATATCTCTATATAAATAATAATACTCTTTTTTTACACGAATATCAGAAATATTTGACCAGTATTTTCTAATATCTGCATTACAATTAATATCATTTAAACAACACATAAACCATCCTTTCTTTTTATGTCCAAATGTTACAATATCTTTGTTTATTTTACACATCTTTATGACACTATTAATTTCTTCTACAGTCAACCCTAACAATGAAATCCACTTATATGGATACGATAAATGTGACGATGTATTTGAACGTATTACAGAATTACACACAAAATTCTCTATTAAATTCGATTCAAAAATAGTATCACTTATATTTGTTGTTTTAATTAAATACTTATCATTGGGATGAGATGATAATTCCAATTGCCATGGAGATAAATTTTTACTAAAAATAGACAACATATATTTTGTTTTCCATAAACTTATTTGTAAATTATTAAAATACGAACAACTATTCGAACATATTTCATTATCAATAACAATATCCGTTTTACTTATATAATTTGATGGTGATAATGATGCTTTTACAAATCTTGAATCATATATTATTTTATCATTAATATCACACAACCTGTCATAATCTATTTCTTTTAACGGGAACATATCATCTAATGTTAATACGAGTGTTTCGTTTCTTTCATTTTCTTTTACATAATTATAAATATAATTGGAAAAATTACTAATAGTTTGATTTTCTCCTAGTGAACAAAACTTAATATTATGTTGTTCACAAATATCTCTACCATAGTTAAACCCTAATACTATTATATCATATTTCCAATATTTTTTCCAGTAGATAAGGGAAATATTTAAAATTTCATACGTTTTATCTGATGTTATTATATATAATTTCAAACTTTCTATCATTATAATATTTAATATATATGAATTTATATTAAATATCAAATATCTATAATTGATTTGTTGTAAATTTTTTGTAAATGGTCAGGATAATTATGAACACTATCACAAAAATAAATATTATTATAATTAAATTTCTTAAGTCTGTAATTTTTCCACATACCAAAATAGGGTCTTATTGGATTTCCTATACCGGCTAAACAATCCATTCCATGACCAATATCTATATATATAGCATTATGATACCCTTTAAGTTTATCTATTATACCTAATTTCGATATACCCATTCCAAATAATACTATTTTAGATGTACTATTTCTTAATCCTTCTTCTATAGATTTTGATATTGTATCAATTTGTTCGCAACACTGTTTATTTGGGACAGAAATATATTCATTAAACCTATCCTGATTTATATATGTTCTATATTCTTTACTTTTCATTAATTGTTTAATAAGATCCATTCTGTCTGAACCTCCTATTAAAGTAATATCATTTTTGAAATTATTTAAAATCCATTTTGTACTTATTAAACTGTATATAAATTCCATTGGATAATCTAAGTTTCTATTAGGTAATACTTTTATTCTATCTTCCACATGTGTTAGATGGGATGTTAAAATATCTACATTATTTAAATTTTCTTTCATTTTGTTTATAATTTTTTCATTAAATGTGTTGTAATAACCTTCAAGATATCGCATTTTAGTCTTGTTAAGATATTTCCATTCACCGTCAAAACAACGTATTATAACTTTAGACTTATTATTTTTACTCCATAATAATATGTTATTTTTTAATTCATTATATTTATCTAACCAATTAGGATAGTTATCAGGGAACTTATATTCGACTTTCATTTGTTGAGGATCATAATTAATAGTATTTGGTATTTCAAAATATGGATTCATTATTAATATTTTAAAATTAGGTTTATATTATAATTATCCAATATATTTACTTCCACAAACGGTAACACTTCCTTCATATCCTATTTTATCTATAAATGATACTTTATTATACTTGATGTATTTCAAATAATATGCAAATAAAACTTCATAACCAATTAAATGTTTCATACTTCCTTCTGAGTTGATTAAAAATTCTAGTAAAACATATAAATCATCGTATGTTATTTTATAGAATGATGTAAATATATTATTTATATTTCCATCTATTTTCTTGAATACTAGTTTGTCATTATTATATGTATTATAGTCAAAATCATCATTTAACCAATATCGTCCACATATTTTAAACAGATTATTGAATTGAAACTTACGTTTGTTTATATATTTTAATGCTTTTATTGTCATAGTCCCTTCTCCAAGTGACTTTGATATACCAAATATATTTGGATGTAATTCTTTTCTCTCCCATAAATTTAAAACATAATCACATTCATTTTCAAAGTAGTCTTTCTCTTCTTCGGTAAAATCAGTACATTCCACTATCATTATTGTATGATTTGGTATTTTTCCCTTTATACTTTGTATTGTTTTCTTTGTTTGTTGAAACCGTTCTTCTCTTGTAAACACAGAGCGTGTTTTACTGTAACTTAAATGAGTATTCGGTGTATTTATAATAGATGTTATCAAAACTAAATTATTCATCTTGATATATAAATATAATATTACTTGTATATTTAAATGAATTTACCAACAGATATTATTAATTTAATAATGTCATATACAGTTAAATATAAATGTTATCGTTGTAATAAGATAATACAGCCATACGAACAATATATACGTTATTCGAAATTCATTTTTTGCTCTCAAATATGCACTGAATATCAACATTATTAATTTATTATCAAATAAATTAATACATACAAATAAATATTCACAAATAAATAATATTAAAACCAATTGTTTAATATTATTAATGTCTAAAATACCGAAGATTATACACCAGTTGTGGATTGGGACAAAGCCAGCGCCTACCAAGTTTATGAATACATGGAAAGAAAAGCATGTTAAGTTAGGTTTCGAGTATATATTTTGGAACGAAGAGGAGTTGGAGAAAAGGGGGATGACGTTGACCTTGAAGGATAAGATTGATTCGATGGAAGAAATTAATGGAAAGGCGGATATTATCCGTTGGGAGATATTGGAGAAGTATGGTGGGGTGTTTGTGGATGCGGATTCCATTTGTATTGAACCTATTGATGAAACATTATTGCGTAGTAACTGTTTTGCTGGATACGAGCAAGAACAGGTCCGGAAAGGGTTGATTGCTACGGGGACAATGGGATTTCCGCCTCATCATTTAATCGTTCAGAGATGTATCAAATGGATACGTGAAAATCCAGTATCCAACGCATTAACGCAACAACGAGCATGGTACAACGTTGGTCCAGG